>Ga0315298_1000132_pt1 | contig 144352 bp, 105 predicted proteins | sample WHS_1_MG_FD_203077 | JGI IMG/M metagenome (GOLD analysis project Ga0315298, IMG submission 203077) | Extremophilic microbial mat communities from Washburn Hot Springs, YNP, Wyoming, USA - WHS_1_MG | ecosystem: Environmental > Aquatic > Thermal springs > Hot (42-90C) | place: USA: Wyoming...
CGGGTACGATGCACAGGGCAACCGCTCGGCTGCGGCGGTCATAACTGTGACCTATGCGGTTGGCTGGCCATTGAATTTGCAGGTTATTGGCGGCGGGACAGTCAGCGGAGCCACAAACCGGCAACTGATTGAAATAGGGACCACAATTACGCTAACAGCTACGCCAAGTACCGGCTATTTGTTCAGCAACTGGGTGATTCAAGCCGCATCCGGGCTATCAGTCAGTAACTCAACAACTCTAAAGCTCACCATGCAGTCCAATCTGTTTGTAACCGCCAATTTTGTTGTTAATCCATGGGTACAAGCCAGCGGTGATTATTTGGGATTATTCCCCGCAATTCCAGACCCAGGGACTACAGACACCACAAACTCCGGTTTGGTAAAACTAAACGTCACCTCTGCAGGAGCTTTCAGCGGGCAGTTGGTTTACAAAGGTGCAATTGCAACAATGAGTGGCAATTTTGACCTTGCCACCAAACGGGTTCTATTAACAGTAACGCCGGCTGGGAATCCTCCGCTCAGCCTGCTCTTGCAATTGCGCTCTGATGCTGCTCAAACCAACTGGTGGGCGGAAGCGGGCGTAAGCACAACAAACTCGCCAGCAAGCGGTTGGAGCAATTGGTTTGTTTTGTCAAAAGCTTGGAAGGGTGCCAGCAATGTTTACGCAGGCAATTATACCATGACCTTTGATCAGTGGAACACTGGCCCTGACGTTCCTCAAGGCGTTGGAGCAGCCACTGTGACAATTGCAGCCAATGGCGCGGTGACAATCACAGGCAATCTGGGCGATGGAACAGCCATAACACACAGCACCATGATTACCCAACCCAATCCACAGCAGCCAGATTACATGGCACCCGTATATGTGCCGCTATACGGCAATAAGGGCATGCTAATCGGTTGGCTGCGGTTTTCACAACAACCCGATTCTTATCAAGAGTTTTTCTGGCAAAAACCGCCAACGCCAGCCGACCGCTATTATACAAATGGCTTTATAGTTATGCCTCAAACCGGTTTGTTCCGATACACGGCACCGGCGACAGGCCGCAGCGCTATTGAATGGACAGTAGGTTTTGCAGGTGCTTTCTTCCCTGCAACAAACGAGCCTTATGGCGGCGGTTGGTGGGGCGTCCGGGTGGTTGTTTCCAACAACCTTATCCGTGTAATGGGTGGAACCCTTAACGGCTTTGTTTGCACGCTAAGCCCAAATAACGGGCAGTTTAACGGCTCTTTTGTTCATCCAACAACCAAGGCCACCATTCCATTTAAGGGTGTGTTGGTACAAAGCAATGCCACCGGATTTGCTACTTACGGCCGGGGATGGTTTTTGGATACAAACTTCGCTTCATTTATAGGTCTCGAGAAAGAGGAATTACCCGCCCAGGAATTACGTGGACAATTAATCTCGGCTAGTTATTTGGGCGGTTACTCTCAAACTGATTTGAAAGCGATTTTGAGCGATATCAACGTCACTCCACTTTACGCGGTTGACGTTTTCAAGGTTGTTTACCGTACAGTGGACCCTTATGGCGGAGACACGACTGCTTCAGGCGCACTGGCCGTACCGCGAGCTTCCGGAAAGTCCTGGCCCTTGTTGAGTTATCAGCATCGCACAGTAACAATACGCGACGATGTGCCATCCATGTTCAATCCAAATTACCCTGATGAAGCTGACGAAGCTATCGTTGGAATAACGTTTGCATCACTTGGCTATGTAGCTGCAATGCCGGATTATCTTGGATTGGGCGATTCTGATTTGGATTTTCATCCGTACCACGATGCGTTTTCAGAAGCAACTGCTGTTATAGATATGTTGCGGGCAGCCAGGATTTTTTGTGCCAATAATTCAATCCTGCTGAACAACCAGCTCTTCCTTTGCGGTTATTCTCAAGGCGGACACGCCACTATGGCGGCTCACCTTGAAATTGAAACCTATCATGCTGGCGAATTTACAGTTACGGCTTCGGCGCCCATGGCCGGAGCCTATGATTTGTCCGGAACCACGCTCAATGACTTTCTTTCCAACCGCCAACCACCAAATCCCTATTATTATGCCTACCTATTGGTGGCATACAACAATCTTTACAGCCTGGGCTCTTGGTCCGAGATATTAAAACCGCAGTACCAACAAAACATTCCCAATTATTTTAATGGACAGTATCCTGGTTATTATATTAACAGTTTATTGCCGCCGATTCCCCATGACATGCTGCAGGACGGTTATCTTCAAGCTTTGCAAACCGACCAACTCCACCCCTTGCGGTGGGCATTGCGTTGGAATGACGTTTATAACTGGACACCGTTGGCGCCGATGCGGCTGTACCACGGCTCATCAGACAAGGATGTATTATACGCCAACTCACAAATGGCCTATAATGCGCTCGTCAAAAACGGCGCGCGGCAGGTTACGCTCGTAACACTTTCCGGCGACCATGGGACTGCCTACTATACGGCCCTGCTTGCAGCCAAGGATTGGTTTAATTCATTGAAACGCTGAGCAATGTGGTGAATGCTCCACCAATGCTTGCGGCGCATTAAATCGCCTTTGAATGCCTCATGCGCAAAGGTTTCATCATTCTGGGCTTAAGCTTCGCGCTCATCGGGCTGGTAATCTGGGTGGGACAACCACCCCCTGAAACCAGCGACAATAAGGCGCCGCGGCGTGATATCCGGAATACAGGAAGTGGCGGGAAGGCCGATTTATCACGCGGCCAATCTGAACCAATTGTCAAACGGCATTTTAACTGGCAACGAAGGGATGAAATCACCAATTTCGCAACATGGTCCGAGCGACGCGACCAAATTTTGAAAATGGCAGTGGCGGATGAAACTAAAGTTTGGATGTTGTTTGATACGCTCCCAGAATTGCGCGCGGAAGACCTGGAAGAAGCTGCAAAGCATCTGGTTAATCTTGCCAATAACGAACAATTTGAAGCTGCGGCGGCCTATTTAGTTGACACCGGTGTGCCGCTCCCAGTGCAACGAATTTTGTTTGGCGAGCTGCTGAATCGGCCGGAAACGATCAAATTGCCCACAAGCCTTGCAATAGCGCGCAACCCGGAGCACCCACTGGCAGATGATGCGCGCCGGGTGCTGGCAGTTTGTCTGCCAGAAGATTATGGAACCAATTGGGGGGCATGGGAATCGGCTGTCCAAGCCAGATTGGAAGAAATTCGCAAAAAATAGCGACCCCAACATGGTTTTAGCCTTTGGTCGGGATTGTACCTCCGAGTTTTCTGTAACAATTTGTCCTCCTCAGTGGTCTAATGGATAAGGGATATGAAACGTAAGATTTTGACCGTCGGTCTCATTGCTCTGACAGCAGTTGGTGCATGGCTGGCTTGGGCTGCATGGAACGCCGCTCATGGATGGGTCACGCTCGATGTGCGGGATATGGATGTGCGGACTGTATGCCGTAAAATCGAGCGGCAAACATGGAAGGATATTCACGTTGCGCCGGGCGTGACCGGCAAGGTAACCCTGAAAGTCAAGCGGGTGCCTCTGGAAGCGGTGCTTGAAATCATCGCCACGCAAACCGGTTCCCGTTGGACCGCGGTTTATCCCATCTACAGCCAGAAATCATCGCTTCCATTGTTAATCTCGTTGATAATGGGCCAACCACGCGACGAAACCAGTTGGGCGTCATGGCGGAACCGGCCAACTGGCTTTGGAGGCGGCCCGTTTGCCGAGGCTCTGCGTAATGAAAACCAACTGGTCACACTTCAAATACAAGGGCGGGATGTGGAGTTTGCAGCCCTTGCCCTTGGCCGTTTTGGGCGCGCGCAGATAGTGCCTGAAAACGGGGCCACAAATCTGGTATGGCTTAAGCTCGACAATGCAACAATGCCAGAAGCCGTCGAACAGTTGGCCAAAGCCGCAAAGAGAAAATGGACGGTGTTTTATGTGCTGCAGCCCGGCTGGTTTGGTGGGCGCCGCCAATGGGCATCAAGAGAGGGCACCGATACAAACAGCGTGGCTGTCGCAACAAATACAAACCAATCCACACAAGCAGGGCCGCCTATGCCGCCATTTATGGGCGGGCCGTTCGGCGCGGGCCAGGAGCAGACACCGGAACAAAAAGCCGCGCAGGAAAAGCAATGGGAGGCGCAACTCGCAACCATGCCGCCGGAGCAACGGCAGCAGGCGCAGGCCATGCGCGATCAGATGGAACAAATCCGCTCATTGCCGCCGGAGGAGCGCAGGGCGGCTTTCCAGGCGCTTGCGCAAAATCCGGAGTTTCAGCAAATGATGCATCAGCGGATGCAGGGCATGATGAGCAGTGTGATTAAAAACTCCACTCCAGAGCAACGCGTCGAGAGAGTCCGCCAGATTATTCAGATGCGCCAGCGCTTCGGAGGTCCGGATGCATCAGGAAACACCCCGCCGCGGTAAGTTCCATGAAAAACTTTTCAGCCCCACGTGACCAATGAAAATAAAAAGTACAATTGCCTTCACCCTGATTGAGCTGCTGGTTGTCATAGCAATCATTGCAATTTTGGCGGCATTGCTGCTGCCGGCAGTTGCCCGCGCAAAAGGCAAGGCGAAGGATGTAAATTGCATAAGCAACCTGAGGCAGATTGGCATCGCCATAACCATGTACGTCGATGAAAACGACGGGCGACTGCCTGCCGCCGAAGAACTGCCCAGCCAGCCGTTGGACCCGGCGAAACCACTGCCGCGGATTTGCGATGTGTTGGCGCCGCAGTTGGGCAGCAGCAATTCATTGGTGTTCAAATGCCCGCAAGACAACCAAAACTACTTTCAACGCGAGGGATCAAGTTACGAATGGTGGACCCCATTCAATGGCAAGCCGCTTAACAGCATTGTTGTCGGGCCGCCATGGGCGCGCTTCACGCTCGAATCCGGCCGGGCGCCGTTGATGTTCGATTACGAAAACTTTCACCTTGGCGGCACCAACGGACGCAAGAATGTGCTATACGCCGACGGCCACGTATCTCCGCTGTGACAGTTATCAGTCCACAACTTGGCTCCAGCCCTTCGTAATCTAACAACTTGGGGTCATGCAATTCGTGCGTCAATTCGTGGTCAGCCCTTGATTTTTCGTTCTTCATGTTTGAACCGATTTTTCGCGCATTTCCAAAACGCTGCAGTTTCGCGCAACGCGCCGCCTCAAGTCCGGAGATTCCTGGACCGCTCATGATAGCGTGGCGGGTTCCACCCCGACCATTTACGGGACGGCGTTGAAGCTGTTCCTCTATCCACGTAGCTGCCGCCGTGAGGCGGCAGAAATCATAATGGCATAATTGGCGTTTATTCGCGCAATTCGCGGTTAAGAAAGAAAATTGGAAACCACGAATGCACGCTAATGGACGCGAATTTATGAAAAGAATGCAGACGCAATCGGTAGAAATAAATGCGATTCATCCGCCATCTGACGATGGCGGCTACACGTTATGACCAAACTCGTAGCAACCGGCGTAAGCCGGTTGATATTTTCCCCGTTTACAATGAGGACACAAAAGCGTGCCATCCCTACGGGGCTGGAAAATTTTCTTCGGACTTTGATTCTATAAGCATGCCATCCCTACGGGATAGTGAAAGAATATCCGCCGGCTTACGCCGGCGGCTACATAAAACAGAATGACGGCCATTTCTGACCGCCGTATCTTCGTAGCTGCCGCCGTAAGGCGGCAGAGATTTGTCCGCCATCTTACGATGGCGGCTACAGGCAATTCGGGGTCAGCCCTGGCAATTTGGGCAAATCGCGGCCAGCCCTTGATGTTTGACATTCTTCCACTTCGCGCTGTTTTTCCGCGCCATTTCATGTTGCAACACAGTCGTTCAACACAGCGCATTGAGTTCCCTTACTCCGTCATGGTTTAGCGCAAGCAGTGTATCAGATGCGACACCATTGCTCATTTTCCCACGGGTTTCGGCTATAGTGTTTTCGTTTTAAACCGCAGGATGGCCAAGAATTATCTAGGGCTGACACCAGCGCGATCGGATTTAGTCAAGGTTGAAAAGATCGAAAAGTTCTGAAATGACTGCTGCGCCTGGCTGTGGGTCCATCACATCCCGCCACAGCGGTCGGGGCACTATGTAAGTTGTGTACAGGAGTTTGGGTAAATATGGGGACGGCTTCAGGGTTGGGCGGGGAGGACAAGGCGGTAATAGCGGCCGGGACGCCAAATTGGGTCGCGGATGGTTATCACGCCATTGGTGGGTTGGGCTGGGAAATCCGCCAATTTCGACCATGCACCACCAAAGAGCGAATCCCGGTAGAGAACCGTATAAGTGCGATTGGATACGGCAAGGAATTGGAGACGGGCGCCACCGTCGCCAAAATCAGCTTGCATTCGCAGGCAACTGGCGGGGTTGTTTGGGTCGGTGCCAGCAAGGTATTCTTCGCGGTTGGAAAGCCCGTCGCCATCAGGGTCGGCGTCAGGCGTCGGCGGATTGGCCGGATCGAAACCCATGGCGGCCTCCCAGACATCGGGGAGACGATTGGCATTGGTATCGGAAAGAATTGTCAGCACGGCATTGGAGCTGAGGAAGCCGGGGGATTTGGCGAGATTGCTCACGACCACGCTCCAGTTGGTGTAAGGGGCCTGGACATTGGTGATGGTCAGGAAACAGGTGGTGGAGTTGAGCTGCATGTTGGTAAAGGTGGCGCCGCTTCGCCGCCATCGGTAGGAGATTGGCAAAGTGGCGGTGTTGGTTACAGTGACACTCAGTGTCACAGTGTCGCCAGCGAGCACCGCCTGTCCAAGGGGTTGTGCCACGATGACAGGCTCGATTAACAGAATGAATTCTGCAGGGTCGCTCCATACGGTGCCGAGGTCATCCGTCACCTGGACTGTGTAGCGACCGGCGTCAGCGGATTGCACCGAGTTGATAGCAAGCGTGGCGTTGGTCGCTCCGGCGATGGCCGTGCCGTTCAAATACCATTGGTAGCGGAGCCGGCCGGTGCCGTTGGCCACGATGGTGAAAGTAACGTTGTTCCCCGGCCGCGCATATTGAGGGCTTGCTGGCTGGGAAGTAATCATGGGCATGCGGATGACTACCAATTGTGCCGGCGCGCTCATGGCCGCGCCATCCGGGCTGGAAACCAGAACGTCGTAAATACCGGACTGTGCCACGCTAATGTTGGTCAAAATCAACACATTATTAGTGGCGCCGGAAATGGGGACTCCGTTGAAGCGCCATTGATAAACCAAGGGAGGCTGGCCGGTGGCCGTCACAGTGAAAACCGCAGTAAGCCCTTCATCAAGTGTGAGGCCCAGCGGCGATTCGACAATCAGCGGTTTCGATACGGGCGCAAGGCTGGCGCCGGGTGTGGGCATGCCTGCCACCCAGTTCAAGGGATCGTTTCCGTAGGCTGAAAGCGGGCTTTTCTGCAGGCTGGCGCCGGCGGCTGTTTCCGGCCAGGGCAGGCCGGTGTAAAAGCTGACGTGGTCCACACGGTAGAGGGGAACGACGCCATTGGTGCGCGGCGCGCCGGGTTGGAGCAGGCGCAAGGTTTCGCCGTCACGGTCCAGGTTTCCTGTCCAGGGGCCAAAGACGGGCACTTCCCCGCCCACGCCATACTGGGCACGAAAGGCCTCGGGATTTGTCGAACAGATAATCACCCTGCCGTGTGGCTCGAGGATGAATCCGGTGGGAAACGCATACGGGCCAATCCCATCAATAATCCAAGTATTGGCGGGGTTATCCGGATCAAACAGAGGCAGGGGGTTGTCGGAAAGGCTGGTGAGTTCCAGGAAGGCCGCCTTGTTGGTTTCCGGCAGGAAGAGAATTTCGCTGAAAACCAGCGGGCCGATGCGTGGAGGTGCATTGGTGGCGCCGGGAGTTGGCACGCTCATTTCAGTGAAGTCAAGTTTTCCATCAGCGCGGCGGAACAGGCCGAAAGATACCGCTGGGGCTGCGGCTGGATAATCCACAAAATCGAGGAACCGGATGATGTTTGAGCCGGACATTTGGAGCAGCGCAATGTTTTCACCCATTTCTCCAAAGGCAAAGCCGAGCTGGGCGGAGGTCAGGACGAGGAATTGTCCCGGCTCAAGCACACAATCATTGGAAAAGATGTAGCGCTGCGGCATGTCCAAATTGTCAGTCAGTGCGCAATTTGCCAGCGACACAGGCTGGGAGCCGGTATTGAGCAGTTCGATCCAGTCCTCGCCATTTGGCGCGGTGGGAAACAGTTCGTTGATGCGGACAGATTTTGTGAAGTAGTCAAAGCGTCCGGGTGATCCGTGGTAAAGGGAGCTGGCATCCCAGTTACGGCCATCGGCGAGCATGGAGCGGACCTCCGCATCGGAAGCGTTGAGCGGCGGCAGGGTGTGCAGTTCGAGCGAGCTGCCCTGACCATCGGCCCGGCCCGGCCATACGCCGCCGGGCTTGTAACTTATCGAGGCCAGTTCAACACCATTCGAGCTGAACAGCGAGATAGTTTCACCCGCGTTATCCAACGCTCCCAACCATTCGCCTGCCACTTTCAAGTTCTGCCAATACCATGGGGAAGCCGGGTCCTGGTAGCGTTGGGCAAAGGCATTGGTGCTTTCCACCACCAAAACGAATTCCCCCGGCCCCAGCATCCAGCCCTGGGGGAAGATGAATCGGACGGCATTGCTCAGTGAAACGCCGGAAAGGTCAAGAGGACGGGAGCCTGCGTTGTACAGCTCTATGAACTCGTATTCATCACTGCCGGCGGGGTTGTAATGAATCTCGGTGATCAGCAGGTTGCGCGTCGTGGGCATGGCGGGCGCATTAACGAGAAAGCGCGGTTGTGCAAGGGCGGACCACTGCCCGCTGGAATTGCGGACACGCGCAGAGATGGTGAGGTCTTGCGTGACGACCACCGCGCCGGCAGACCATACCAAAGCCGTGGGTGAAATTCCGCCGCCAGGCAGGCGCGGGTCGGAGCCGTCAAGGGTGTAGTAAATCGTGCCCGCCGACGAAGAAAGCTGGGGTTGAAATCCCGGTGCAACCACACCGCCATACTGATTGAATGTAGGAGGGTCAAAAGATGGATACCAGCCTGCCGAACGGAACATGCCAATCAATTCGGAAGTGCGGGTTGGAAACAGGGTGCTGCGAATGGTGTCCGCCGCCGACCACCAGGATGCCGGCGTCCGGTACCCCCAGCGCGCACATTCAAGGATGAGACTGTCGTTGATTTCCTGCATCCTGGCTGCCAGCCGGGCGTCGAGGCGGGCCGGCGTAAGCGCGCCGTTGTTGAAGAAGTGCCGGTAAATCCTGTCGGCCAGCAGCATTTTGAAGTCGCTGTTGTTTTCTCCAATCAGCCCGCTCCACAACTCTCCCGGCCCATTGCGGACGGTTCGGTTAAGCCCCAACGCGTTGGTGCGGAGAAAGCCGTCGGCATCAGCCAGCCAAAACTTGAATCCTGTGCCGGCGTCCACCGGCCCGCAGGCGCGGAACTCCGATTCGGCATTGCCATAATTCCACAGCAACATGAAGTCAATGAGATGGCTGACATCGAGATAAGGGCGGACGGAGTAATAGGAACTGCTCAAGGAGCGAACTCGTTCCCAGGGCCAGACGTTCGGCGGTTCGGGAGTGCCCAGCACGAAATTGTCGCCCACGTTGTCGTTGCCACGCACGGCTACATAATCATCCGGTTTGCCGCCGAGGTAGTCGGCTAGAAAATGTTCAGCCATGTTTTCGTGGCAGTCGTATTGCCCCCAATAAACGCCGTTGATATAGACATGCACAAAGCGCCCATGCGGATTCAAGCTGCCCATTTCCAGCATGCTGTCTTCCACGAACCGCTCCGCCATGTAAAAGCCGCGCTCATACATGTCCTGCGAGCCTGAACGCAAATCCAATTCGTCAAAGGAAGTTCGGGCCAGCACGCCGCGGTCAAATCCGTTGAACAGCGGCGCGTTGAGTTTGTCATCGCCGTAAGCAGTGCGGCATTTCATGCGAATGCTGCGCTTGGCGTATTTGGTCCAGGCATTGCCATAACGCATGATGCCGCAGTTGACTTGGGTCGGCTCCGAGCCGTCCGGCCAGAGGACTTCCAGGGAACCTTCTTTTTCCCAGTATTCAGGCGCATCAGGGACGCAAATTGAGATGGATGGCAGCGCCAGAAGGCCGCGGCGCAGGCGCGGGGCATAGTTTGGGTCTTTGGTGATGTTGGTGTTCAGCACCGGCGAAGTAATAACATCATTGATGAATATGAATGATTTGGTCTGAGTACGCGCCGGTTTATAGCCCGGCCGGACAACTTTGGCGCGGATGGCGGTGGTGCCGGTGATGGCAATGCCGTTGGTGTAGGGCAGAGAAGGCTCCGAGCCATCGCGTGAGTACAGCACGGTGGCGCCTGGATTGAGGTTGGTGAGCGTGAGGGTGAAGCCAGTTTCATAAAAGCCGCGCTTGTGGCTCCATTCAAGCGGCTTGAGCCAGCCCAGATAAGTGGTGGCTACATTTACGGCCCCGGGAGTAGGCTCCAGGAATGTCCAGTTGCCCTCCATGTCCCGCCCATAGGCCAAATCGGTGCCCTGCTCCGGATAAGCGGTCAACCGGTCCACCAAGTTGGTTTGGGGCGAGCTGAGCAACAGCGCGCCGCCCGATTTCTCCAGGCGAAAACTGGCGTGCAAATTTCCAGCCGGATCGAACGGTGTGTTCCGACCGGAGGCAAAGACAACCAACAGGCCGTGCGGGGCGATATTGGTGGCGGGAAACACCCACTTCATTGGGTTCGCGGGGTCGTCGCTTAATCCCCATCCCTCCAAATTCACCGGCGTATTTCCCGTGTTCCGCAATTCAATCCAATCAGACGCTTCGCCATAGCCGTCCTTGAGAGAATACTTGTTGTCCGCAACGAATTCGCTAATCCGCACTGGCAGCGTATTGGAAGCCACTTGCACGCTTACGCCTTGCGCAAAGATGCCCGCGGCGTTGGAGGCGACAAGGATGAATTCGGTGGAGTTTGATACTGTCAGAGTAATTCTGCCCATGCCGTTGGTTTCGGTATAAGCGCCAACGCTGCCAATGCCCGGATAGATTGCGACACGGCGAACATCGGCTACAGCCCAGGATAGTGTAACCTCCTGGCCGGCCTCGACAAGATTGGTCGAGGCGTTGAAAGATATAATGCCAATGCCATTGGTGGGCCGGCCAAATACTTCAACCTCGCGGAAGCCGATGTACCACTCGATGCCGCCCGCCGGGTCGGTGCGCTGCTTGTCTTCGAGGCCCACGCGCACGTAGCGCGCAAAGATTGGGCCGTTAAGATCGGTATCAAAGGCGTCGGGAGTGCCGCTGATTTTTTGGGCGTACACCGAATCATGCGCCTCGTCAAACAACCGTACGATGGCATTGGTCAGCCTGTAGCCGATGCCGCTGGCTGCGATGCAGCGCACGGTGTACAACGCATAGGTTGCGCCGAGGTCCACTTCCCAATAACCATCAACTGTCCGGGTGGTGGTGGTTGTCTGGGTATTGTAATTGTCATCGTTGGCATTGCTGGCAGCCGCCACTGTGTTGTCCAAGCGGACCATGTAACTGGTTTTGAACGAAGCCAGGTTGTTGGTAACGGCCACAGGCTGGCTGGAACTTAATTGAAGGACATTGGTGGAGTCTGAATAGGCTCGGACTTCCGCCACAGTGACATAATTGTTGTTGCCGCCGTTGAGCTGGTTGTTTTCCAAGCCGATGCGAATCCAGCGCACAGGCGTACCGGCGGGCAAGGTATGGGTGTACAGGCCACCCAGGCCGACATTGGTCAACACCGCCGAGGATACGTTGTTGGAGGAGCCATCAAAGACGCGCAACACCAAGTTGGCGAGGCGCTCGGCGCAGCAATCAAGGCGATTGACAATTTCAATCCTGTCCAACGGCACCGTTCGCCCCAGGTCGGCCATCCAGTAGCTGTTTGCAATGTCAGCGGTATGAGTGAACGTGTTGATGTTGCCGTCCACCGCGTTTGCCGCCGGATAGGAGCTGCTCAGGTCGCTCGACTGCCAGACTCGAACGGTGTTTGTCGGCGGCATGATCGGTTCCGGGCCGTATGGGGCGTTGAGAATGCCAAAAACGCGCACCTCAGCCAACCCCACCCTGTAGTTGCCGGCGGCATTGGTCTGGTTTGCCGGCAGGCCGATCCACACCGTCCGCGCCTCCAAGCCGGCAGGCAAAGTTGCGGTAAACACCCCGCCGGGACCGGGGTTGGTAAGGCCGATTGTGAAGACCATTTGGTCATCCATGTTGAACAACTGCAACGCCAGCCCTCCCATCTCGGCATCGGCAGGAGCGGCGCGGTTGACAATTTCAATGCGGGTTAGCTTGTAGGGCCGCTCCAAGGCCGCCATCCAAAAACTGCCAGGCTGGTCGGCCGTCAGGCTGAAAGTCGCGCCACTGCCATCCATTGCGCTGGCCGCGGTATTGGTGGTTGTAGCGTCGCTGGACTGGCTCTTCTGGGTGAACAGCGATGGAGCCAGTTGGCCTTCTGCTCCTGTGCCGGGGAAAAGGCTGAGCAACCACAGGAGCAGTCCACACCTCACACCAACGGCCAGGCCAGCGGGGGCTTGCGGCCAAAAATCATGCAAGCGCATACGATGAGTTTTATCCGATTTGACGATGTATAATCCGCGCCGTCAAGGTTGTACATAAACAGTCCGATAATAAGCCGGCCCTGCTGGCGGCTCGGTATCCACAAAGGTAGTCAATCCACCAGCAGCAGCGGGCACTGTAGCCAGGGTTGACCAAGGACCTGTAATTGCCGTGGCGCGTTGAACTTGGTAGTTGCGGCCCGGTATGCCGGCAAAAGTAAACTTGAAATTGGCGCCCTCACGACCGGCGGAAACAATGTTCAACGAAGGCAGATTGCCTGGATAAACCAACACCTCCACCTTGCCAACGGCTTGTCCTCCCGAAGAATCGCTTACAGTGAAGCTGAACTCATCGGCCCCCACGAAGTCCGTGACCGGGGTGTAAGTGACAACACCGTTGAGATAGGTGACAGTTGCGCCGTTGGTGCTGGGACTAACGGACACAAACGAAATAGGGTCGTTGTCCGGGTCGCTGCAGAGAGCCAGGAGCTTGTTCACATTCAGGAATGCCGGGCGGTTCTGTGAGGTGCTGAGGTTGGTGTTTTGGGCCACAGGCGGGTGGTTGGCCACCACACTAATTGTCCCGCTGACGGCCAATTGTGAAACGTCCCATACCAATCCCTGTGGCAGAGAAGGCAGTTGCAATGTCGCAAAAGAGCCTTCGTAGCTGGCGCTGTCAAATAGCTTGAAGCTGTCACCTATTTCCAGCGTTCCGCCAAGATTTACGACTGTTAATACGCCGCCATATGTGACCTTGGTCAGTCCCCGGACCATGTCATTGGTGTGGCCGTCCTTGTCAATTTCCATGACCGTAGTCCCACCCAAAGTCAGTTCGCTGGATATGGTAAGGATACCGATTGAGGCGCCGGGGCTCACTGTTCCGCCGGCTTGCACTTCCACCGGACGATTGAGCGTGCCGTTGCCGGAAAGCCTGCCGCCAGCCGCCACTGTCACAATGCCGCCATTGGCGGTCAGTGCGCCATCGTATTGCAATGTTCCACCGCTTACGAGGGTGTTGCCGCTGTAAGTGTTGTTGCCGGACAATACCAAGGTTCCTGGCCCGACTTTCTCCAAGGCAGTTGTTCCGCCGCCTCCTAAGGTGTCCACGATGTTACCTTGGAAGACGTCGTTTAGTCCAAGCGCCCCGATGACGAAGGTAACCTCGCTCCCGGGAGCGTTGTTACCCAGTTGGCCGCCGGAGCCTGAAAGCGAGCCGAGGCTGATGGCAACCGCGCCCTGGGTAAGGTTGCCCAAATTGCCGGCGTTCAAGACCCACTGGGCGGCGGCGCTGCCGGCGGTCGCATTCGTGAAGAACGTGTTGCTTTCGCTATTTGTATAGGAGCCGGAAAAACCGCTGTTGTCACCGCCAAGAATCATGTTATAAGCGCCAATCTTGTTGACGCTGCCGGTGCTGGATAGATTGCCATTAAAGGTGATATTCCCCCCGGAAATGGTGTTGATTTGGACAGGTCCGTTAATCTCGATCGGCCCTGTGTAGGTATTGTTAAAGCCCTGGTTGTTGATAAAGCCGCTGTTGATCACCAGTTTGTTGCCGAAAACATGGTCGGCACCCCACGGCGTGAGGGTGCCGCCTGCCAGGGTGACCACCGCATCCCCAAAGGAGTTATTGCAGTGAGGAGCCACTGAAGTGTTTGTGTTCACGACCAAACCGGTCAGGTTGGTGGCGCCTGCGAGGATACCGAGATAGATATTGCCAACCAGGTAAAGGGTGTTGCTTTGGCCGTCAATGTGGATGTTCCCAATGGTTGAATGGGCCGGGTACACCCAGTCGCCGCGTCCGATGTCAATCCGGGAGTTGGTAACGCCGCCAATGGCAGCGTCACTGCCCAAAACGATGGAGCGGATATGATTCACCCCGTTCATAATTGGCGCGCTTTTGGTTAGCGCTCCAAGTCCTGGGCCGGCGCCGAACCCATTCAGCACGATGGGTTGGGCGTAATTCCAAAGCAACTGGTCGCTGATGTCCAACGTGGCGCCGTTGCTGACAGTGATTATGCTCTGCGAAAACTCGCCAAGAGCTTGTGCATTGCCAACCTTGAGCGTGCCGGCCTTGATTCTGGTGCCGCCGGTATGGCTGTTGGCGCCGGTCAAGGTCAAGATATTGGTGCCGTCCTTTACCAAAGCGCCAGCCCCGCTGATTGGGTTGCTTTCCGTCCGGTCGTCACTGCGATTGAAAATCAGCAAGCCGTTCGCGTCCACGGTAATAGGCCCGGCTGGCAACGCGCCCGAGGTGCCGCCGTTGCCAATCTGCAAGGCGCCTTGTGTAATAAAGGTGCCATCGGCAAAGGAATTGGTGCCGTCATTTGCAAAGATCAGCGTGCCAAGCCCGGTCTTGTTAAGCCGCCCGCCAACAAGCGCCCCTGTCCCGAAAAACAGGTAATCTTCGTCGTTCCATACAGTGACCGTCGTCGGCTGGAGCAGCCCCACCAAGTTCACGGACTTGGTGAAGGCAAAATCATCAAAATAGACTGCATCACCAGGATAAAAGACGTCCGGTTCTCCGCCGGTGCCCGGGTCCCAATTAGCCGTAACTTTGGTATCCCAATTTTCGTTCGGATTGAGGCCGATCCAGTACAGGTTCGCAGGCCCCTGCAGCACCGTCAGCCGGACTTTATTGGGCTGGCTCAAATCGAGCGCGAAAGTGCAGCGAGTTTCGCTAATGACTGTCAGGTTGTTGGCATCTCCGTTCAGAGCGCCGGTGTAATTGATCAAAGTATAGGGCTGGTTGAGCGCAGGCGTCTGCGCGAACGATACGCGGACGGTGGTCACACCGCTCAAGTTCAAATCGCCGTTGACCTGGATCAAGTCGTTGATGCCTGCTCCCTCGGTTGTAGTCCCACCCAGTTGAAACTCGATGACACATCGGTTCGACAGGCTGAGGCTGTTGTTAATTGTCAGCGTGCCGACCGCGTTTGGACTGGCCCCCGGAATCAGGGTTGTTCCATCAGGCATGGCCACCGGGCCGGCAATTGTGCCGCTGCCGCCCAGCGTGGTGCCGGCAGCCATGACAAACGGCCCGGCCACACTGCCGTTCACAAACAGGCTCCCTGCGTTGAGCACGGTTCCACCCGCTGCGGTGTTGGCGCCGCTCAAGGTCAACGTGCCGGTGCCGATCTTGGTCAGGCTGCCCGAGCCGGAAAGCGCCCCTGCATAAGTGGTGCTGGCCTGATTGTTGCCCACCATCAGCGTCACAGGCGCGGAAGCGGTATCCTGCAACAGGAGATTGGCGCTGCCGCCCAATCCGCCAAGAGTAAAGGTGCTGCCGGCGGCGGGAGCGAAGGTCAGGCCGTTTGCCACGCCCAAGTTAACGGTGCTGTTTTGCAACGCCAAAGCATGAGCAAGGTTTAATACTCCGCCGGAAACAGTGGTTGGACCGGAGAACGTGTTGGCAGCGCCCAGGACGATTGTACCGGCACCTTGTTTGGTAAATCCGTAGCCCAACCCGTCGTCGCTAATTACGCCCAAGATATAGCCGACTTGGCCGCTGAACGCTCCACCAATGGTCGAATTGGTTTTCAGCAACACAGGACCGAAGTTGGTGGTGTTATTATCAATTCGCAATTGGCCATAAGCCTCGCCGGTAGTTCCGCCATAAAGTTCGACATTGCAATACAAGTTTTTGCCGCTGTTCAAAAAGATGGTTGCTCCGCTTTGCGCCCGGATTGTCGCCGAAGGGGCCGGGCTTGCGCGCATCTGGCCCAAGTTGATTTTGCCACTGGGGTTGGGAATCAAATCCAGGATGCCCGTGAACCCGCTCATGTCGTTGATGAGATAAATATTGTTGGCGCCTGAGCCAGTGTTGACACGCACGGTTCCTGAACCGGTCAAAGTGTTGGTGTTTGGCCAGGTGAGAGCGCCGGTGGAATAGACATTCAGGTCCAATACCGCACCGTTGCTGACGATTATGGGCGATGCCACCGGTTCCGCGGCCAGTTGTCCTATAGCCAGCTTTCCAGCCTTTACGATGGTAGGGCCGCTGTAAGAGTTAAGCGCGTTGCTCAGGGTAAGTGTGCCGCTGCCATCCTTAGTCAATCCGGTTAATCCTGCAATGCCACCCAGGCCGGTGAAGGTATAGTTGATGGTGCTGTTGTTGACCAGAACCGAGGCCGGATTGAACGTGCTCGCCAGAGAGACATTGGTGCTGCCGGAGAGGGTATCCTCGAACAGCACATTGTCGAAGTTGAAAAACTGGTCCAATGCGGAGGTGCCAATGTTAGTCCAGTTGAGAGTGGTGGCAACATCCCACAGGTCGTTGATGCCCGCCCATACAAGGGAAGCAGCGCTCCCTCCAACCGTCATGACCAAGTTGGTGATACCAGGAGTGGCCGATTCGACAAACGCCAGCGTGGCGCTTTGTCGGATGCGCATGGCAAGTTGAAGGTTACTGACATCGCCGGCGGCGACGTTGGTAATGCCCGCAATAAGCGTGTAAACGCCGGGAGCCAGAGCGCCATTCAACAACTTCGGTTGCACAACAGTAGTTCCGCTTAACGTAAGTGTCCCGTTTGCAACCACCAAGTCATTGACTCCGTTGCCTGCCTCGGGTGTGTCAGCAAAATCGAATTTCAAAACTGCGTTGGTCAGGGCAAGGTTGTTGCTCAGGCTGAGTGTGCCAGCCGTGCCATCGGTGCCAGGGGCAATAATTCCTCCCGCAACCGTGGCAACATTGCCGGTGACTACGCCGAAGCCACCCAATGTTTGGCCGGCCTTGACGATGAAACCGCCTGTTACCTGGGAGACATCAAAGATTCCGGCCGCGCCTACAATAATCGGAGCAGCGTTGCTAATGCCGGCGCTGGCGCCCAGTTGGAGGATGCCCCCGTTGATGTAGGTGGCGCCTGCATAGGTATTGATGGCGACGAGTGTCAAGGTTCCGGAGCCAATTTTGGCAAGGCCGCCCGCCCCGGACAAGACCCCACTGAAAATCGTGCTGGAACCATTGTTGCCTACTGACAGTATGATTGCACCGGAGGAGGTGTTTTGCAGAGCCAATCCCACAGACCCGCTTAGCCCGCCAAGGGTAAAGGTGCTGCCGGCGGCGGGAGCGAAGGTCAGGCCGTTTGCCACGCCCAGGGTGACGGTGCTGTTTTGCAACGCCAACGCGTTAGCCAGGTTCAAGGCGCCAGCGGAAACGGTGGTTGGACCGGAGAACGTGTTGGCTCCCGCCAGAACCGTGGTACCAGAGCCAGCCTTGGTCAGGCCAATGCTGCCGGGACCGCCTCCGATGACTCCGCTTAAAGTACCTGCCCCGCTGCTGTTGGCGGTGCCTATTGTCAGGATTTTCGGGGTGTCAGTTCCGCTGGCAATGTTGCCGGTGATATTTGCGCCGGCGGCCTCGAAACCGATGGTTGTGTTGTCCCCAAGGGTTATATCGCCGGCCAGCACGGCGGTAGCGCTGGAAATCCGAATTGCGCCGCGATTTTCTGAATTTCCAGTGCCGGAGACATAGATGCTGGCAAACCGGTTGTTCCCGGCGGAAACAAACAGTTGAGAACCGTTGTTGATGACAAGGGCAGCGGCCGGGGCCACAACGCCTGTCACATTCCATTTGTCCGCAGTTGCGCCTGCGTTGGCCAGTTCAATGGTGCCGGTCAGGTTGGACACGTTGGGAACGTATGTATTCCTGGCAGTGGTGTTGGCGGCAAAAATTAACCTGAACAAGCCCGGCCCGGAAAACGTGTTGGTAATGGTGACCGCATTCGCCGAGGTGTTGGCATTGCTAAGCTGCAACGAAGAGCCGACGCCGATAGTCACCGGGCCACGTCCCAAGGCATTTAGAGCCGTGTTGACCAGAGCAATCACACTGCCAGAGTTTGCCCCGATAGTTATGCCACCGGTGTGGGTGTTTGAAGAGAGTAACGTCAATGTGCTGACGCCGCTCTTGGACAACATGGCAGGCCCGGAAACGCCGCCTGAACCGGCGAAGGTATAGTTGTTGTTGTCAGAAGACACCACGACAGCTCCGGGATAAACTACTCCAGGCAGATTCACCACCAAGTTGGGGGCGGTATCGTCAAACCACACATTATCCAGGGTGTTGAACACCTCTGGGTCACCAGTAGCGCGATTTGTCCAACCCGTGGTGTTGACCGCCCAGTTGGTGTTGGACGCCGGATCGCCCTGCCAGACCAAGTCGTAGCTGCGGGCGGTGAAGGTGACCTGGACATTGTTGCCCGACACACTGAAGGTTGCGGGAATTATTGAAGTGCTGACAAAGCTTGCTGGATTGAAAGCCGGGTCCAGGGCGCTGCAAGAGATGATGGTATAGGGAACTCCCATCGCCGGCATTCCTGCGGTGAAGTTGAAGTTCACCGTCACGGTTCCGGCATTGGTAAATCCGCCGGCGACTTGGATCAAATCATTCACGCCGCCGCCCGGAGTGTTGGCCGCGCCCAGATCGAAGTTCAACGTGATATCGCCCTGTATCGTCAGGTCGCCCATGGCCACGGTGGCAACGCTGCCAGCGGTGTTTCCCAGGGTCACGGAGGCGCCATGCAGCAGCGTCACCGCCCCCGGCAGATTGCCGGCGCCCACCAATGTTGTGCCGACAGCCAGGGAATAAGGGCCGGTGACTGAACCATAATTGAGCAGACCGCCATAAAGGATGCTGTTACCGGCCAAATTGAGCGTGGTGCCATTGTTGACGGTAACCTGGCTGGCCAGTGAACCGTTCAGGTTAAGCGTCCCGGCAGAAAGCACGGTGGGGCCGGTGTAGGTATGTGTGCCGTTGAGCGTTACCGTGCCGCCACCCATGACATACAGTCCTTCGGAGCCGGCGATACCCACGGCGTCGGAGCTGCTGACAGAGTAGGCTACCGCGCTGTTGACAAAGTTCACTCGCGCACCGCTCACCCCGCCGGCGCCAATTGTAACCTCATTCCGTGTCACAGTGACCGGCGAGCCGCTGTTGTAATAGGTATCCGCAAAATACACCATCGGCACCATGGCCTTGACGGTATCGAAGCCCGCCGGAGACAACGGGTCGCTGATGATGTTCTGGCAGAAATTCAGGCTGGCGCCATCCCATACGCCGCTGGCCTGGCCATTCCAAAAGCCGATGTTGGAAACATCTCGTACCTGAATTGCGTTCATTTGGGCGGATGCGTCCCCTTTGAGTGAGAACGACTGGCTGGCACCGCTGGCCGTGAAGAACCCCAACACATACTGGCCAACACCGCCTTGGGCCTTGATGTTGTTGTAAGCCAGCGTTTGCGTGTTGCCGCCCACGCTTGAAATTGTTTCTGTCCGTGTGAAACAGCAGGACCGATTGTCATTCACCCAGAATTGTATGGCATATTGGTGTCCGCTGATCAAATTGTTCAATGTGATGGTTCCAACGGCGGCGGCATTAGCGCCATAAGTGGCGCCCTTGAGGATGTTTTTGTATCCGGCGGACAAGCCGTTCCACGGGTTGCCTGTTCCGCTGCCGAATGCCGTATTATTAGGTCCGCCCAAGCCGCTTATCGTAATGGCACCTCCACCCAAACTACTTGCGCTGTTGCCCGCCGCAAAAGGAACGCCGTTCAAGGTTTGGGCGGTGTTCGATTCGTCGAAGGCGTATAATAGCGAACCGCGTGTATAGACATCCGTATCGGCAGAGACGGTTACCGGAGTCATCCAGTAGATCGGCGCCGAGTCAACCGGCGGACAACCGCCAAACCACGCCAGCACAATAAAAGCGGCCAAACCGCCAAGCCGGGTTGTGCAGCGATTGAAAATTACGGCATTCCAATACCCGCAAGGTGGAAAGTTCTGACTTGTTTTCATAACTTTGGTGGTTTCTATGGAAGATCTTTACCCTCTTCCAGCCATGGAATCAATCTATTTCTGCGCGGTTTTTTTGCTTCGCTCTTGATTCCTTCTCCCGCCAACCACCACCAGCGAGCCTGGGACTGCTAAACTTTCGGCTTCCAGCCAGGACGATATTCGCGCTCCCACAGCTTCATCGCGTCGGGATCGTTTGGCACCTGCCGTTTTTGCGCGTCGTAGTTGATCGTCCGTCCAAGCCGCCATGCCATGTTGCCCAAATGACATAGCAATGTGGATTTCTGTCCTTCCTCGATTTCAGAGTTGAGCTTCTCTCCCTTGCGGATGGCGTTGACGAAATTCTCAAAATGTATCTTGTCGCCGCCCGGCCCGGTCTCTTTTTCGATCTCGTTGCCCTTTGCATCGCATATCCGGTAACCGTTGCCATCCAAAAACAATGTCCCCTTCTCGCCATAGAATGTGGCGATTGGCAGTTTTTCTGCTGAGCGCGGATGGCAACTGCTGTGTTCCCAAGTCGCAAAACAGTTGCCAAAGTCGAATGTGGCCACGCCGGTGTCGGGGGTTTCCTGGTCATCGTCGAAGTGGTATCGGCCGCCGCCATAAGTCACACGGCGGGGCGCGTCCACTCCCAATCCCCATCTGGCAAGATCGAGTGCATGCACGCCGTTGTTGCCCAACTCGCCATTGCCCCAATGCCAGCGCCAATGCCAGTTGTAATGCACAAGGTTGTCAACGTATGGCCGCTCAGGGGCCGGCCCCTGCCAGAGCGAATAATCCAGCCATTCAGGGACAGGCGCCGGCTGGCCGCGCTTGATCGAGCCGCGCGCGTTGACGTACCAACAACGCGCGCAAAACACGCGCCCCAGTGCGCCGGCCTTGAGCTTTTCGATGCCGGCAATTATTCCCGGCCAGCTCCGGCGTTGGTTTCCCATCTGCACTTTTCGGTTGTATTTGCGGGCCGCTTCCACCATCCATTCGCCCTCGCGCGGATTATGGCTGGCAGGTTTCTCTACATAGACATGTTTGCCCGCAGCGCATGCCAGAATTGTGGCGGGCGCATGCCAGTGGTTGCAGGTGGCGATGCTCAACGCGTCCACATCCTTGTCCTCTAAAATCCGCCGGAAATCCGTCACAGCTTTGACTTTGTCCTGGCCGCTGGTCTTTTTCACAAGGGCGGCGCCGGTTTCGAGCCGGCGGCGGTCAACATCGGCCACATAGGCAATCTCAACACCCGGAATCTGGAGCAAGGCCCTGATGTGATCGCTGCCGCGCCCCAAGCCAACCACGCCAAACACCACCTTGTTGGCCGGGCTTTCGGCGGCGCGAATAAATGGAAACGATTCAAACGCCGCGATGGCAGCGCTTGCAGCCAGTGATTTTTGCAAAAAACGGCGTCGTGGAATTTTGATTTTCATGGCACAACTTTACTTCCAGACCAACCGTTGGGAAAGCGCGTTTTTTTCCTTTCACATTTTGTCACGCATCCGGCGAACCAGGCCGGTGGAAAGGGTTGCGCCCACTTGAAAAAGCGGCTGAATTTTCCGCATCCAGATTCTGATGCGGCAAGCCGGCAAGCCGATATGGATTAAAGGCCAGGCGAAATGAATCCAAACTGCCGGTTGCCTGCAGGCGGTTTTTTGAATAAAGTACCCGTGGATGCTGCCGCCCGAATCTCCATACCAATGGTTGCGAACAGGCGACGAGGTGTTTGCCGCCAAGCTGGCGGCAATCGCTGCAGCCAAAAAAACCGTCAGACTTGAGACCTACATTTATACCGACACACCCATAGGCAGGCGGATACGGGATGCGCTGGTGGAGGCTGCGCGGCGCGGTGTTGAAACACGGGTGCTTGTGGATGCCTTTGGCTCGCTCGAATTGTCGGACTCATTTTGGGACCCGCTGCGCGAGGCTGGTGGACAATTCCGGTGGTTCAATCCAATTGTGCCACATCGTTTTGGATTTCGCGATCATCGCAAGGTGCTCGTCTGCGATGAGCAAATCGGGTTCATCGGCGGATTAAACATTTCAACTGAATACGAAGGCGATGGAGTAACCCGCGGATGGCTTGATCACGGGCTGCGTGTGACCGGCCCGCTGGCCGGCGAGCTGGCCGAGGCATTTGACACCATGTTCGCACGCGCCGACTTGCGCCACCTGCCATTTACCCGGCTGCGTAAATCGGCGGCCCGCCGCAAAATAACGCATCCGGATGGCCAGTTGTTGCTGGCCGGCCCCGGGCGCGGTCGCAACCACATCAAGCGAAGTTTGCGTGAGGATTTGGCGCGGGCGCGACAGGTTGAAATCATCACCGCCTATTTTTTGCCGCCGTGGCGGCTGCGGCGGGCATTGGCAAATGTGGTGAAGCGCGGTGGACGGGTGCGCCTGCTGCTGGGCGCCAAGTCAGATGTTCCGATAGCGCAGCTTGCCGCCCAAAGCCTTTATCAGCGTTTGCTGCGCACCGGAATTGAAATTTATGAATATCAGCCACAGATTTTGCACGCGAAACTTGTGATTGCTGACAACGTTGTCTATGCCGGCTCCGCCAATCTTGATACCCGCAGCCTGCACATAAACTACGAGCTGATGGTGCGCATTGAACATCCGCAGACTGTCAGGGAGGCCCGCCAGATTTTCGCGCGCGACCTGGAACATGCCCTGCCGGTTGACCCTATTACATGGCGGCGGGCGCGTGGCTTTTTTGCCAAGCTCAAGGAGCGCTGGGCCTATTTCATTCTGGCGCGGGTTGACCCGTTTTTTGCCCAGTGGCAGTACCGCCGCATGGTTTCATAAGCCGGCAACGGGTTTGATGCGAATTTGTCTGCTGCACGCAAGGGGCGATTAACCTTCCCAGCCTTTCAAAAATGCCAGAATCAACTGCGGCAAATCCCCGCTGTAGCCCCCTTCCAACACGCTGAAACATGGAATTCCCAGCCCGCCAAGCTGCCGGCCAATCCACATAAAGTCCTCCGCTTCGAGGCGGCTTTGGGCCAGAGGGTCTCTGGCATAGGCGTCAAATCCAGCGGACACCGCCACAAGCTCAGGCTTGAATTTCAACACGGATTCCAAACCACGTTGCAAAGCCTCCTTGTACACGTCGCGCGACGCGCGCGGTTGCACCGGATAGTTGAAACAATTGCTGCCACGATGCGCCCTGCCCGTGCCCGGATACAACGGAGATTGGTGGATGGAAACAAATGCAAAGCCCGCCTTGTCGAGCAAAATTTCCTCGGTTCCGTTGCCATGATGCACATCAAAATCATAAACCGCCACGCGCCCAACGCCGGCATCGCGCGCAGCCATGGCCGCAATGGCAATGTTGTTGAAGTAACAAAAACCCATGGCCCGGCCGCCGGTTGCATGATGACCCGGCGGGCGCATCAGGCTGAAAGCCTTCCGCCCCTGCCGCGCACAATTCATCGCAGCCAAAGCACCGCCTGCAGCTCGCAGCGCGTGCTCGAATATCCCGGGATGCGCGGGCGTGTCCGGGCAAAAATCCTCCGTTGCTGAGCGGACGTTTGCGATATGTTGAGCGGTATGAGCAAGAAGAATGATTTTCTCCGGCGCTGGTTCAGGCTGCCGCCATTCCAACTGCAGTTCCTTTTGCCGGCGTAACAGCTCGATGCTGGCCGTGATTCGTTCCGGCCGCTCCGGATGCTCGCGGTCGCCATAGCCGGTGCAACGCTCGTCGGTAATCAGAATCACGCCATCATCTAAATTTTATTAGTTACTTTTGTCAAAGGCATTGTCATGGAAAACAAGCTGCACTACAATTGGCCCCGAATGAAATTTGAAACACTTTGTTTGCACGGCGGACAGCAGGTTGACCCGGTGACATTGGCCCGGGCGGTGCCTGTCTATAGGACAAGTTCATACCAATTCAAGAATACCGAGCACGCTGCCAATCTGTTTGCCTTGAAGGAGCTGGGCAACATTTACACCCGCTTGATGAATCCCACCACGGATGTGTTGGAAAAACGGGTGGCCCTGTTGGAAGGCGCGCCGGAACTCGGCGGGCTTGGTCTGGCCTCCGGCACCAGCGCGGTTTTTTACTCAATTATCAATCTCGCCCAAGCCGGTGACAACATTGTCAGCGCCAGAAATCTCTATGGCGGCACATACACACAATTCGACAATATTCTGCCGGCCCTGGGCATAAAGGTGAAGTTTGTTGACTCGAATGACCCGCAGAACTTTGAACGGGCGATAGATGAGCGGACACGGGCGCTTTTCTGCGAGACGGTCTCAAACCCGGCGCTGGAAATCACGGATTTGGAGGCGGTGGCCAAAATCGCCCATGCACACAGTCTGCCGTTAATCGTGGACAGCACATTCAGCACGCCTTACCTGACGCGCCCCATTGAATTCGGGGCGGACATAGTGGTGCATTCGCTTACAAAATGGTTTGGCGGCCACGGCATAGGCATCGGCGGCGTGGTGGTGGACAGCGGGAAGTTCAACTGGACCGGCGGAAAACATTCGTTGTACACGGAGCCTGACAGTTCTTACCACGGCCTGCGCTGGGGACTGGATTTGCCGGAGCCGTTGCGGCCACTGGCCTACATTTTGCGGATGCGCACGGTGCCGCTCAGGAACCTTGGGGCGTGCATATCGCCGGATAACTCATGGTTTTTCCTGCAGGGCATCGAGACGCTGCCGCTGCGGATGGAGCGGCACTGCGCCAATGCGCTTGCCGTCGCAAGGCATCTGCAAAAACATCCGCGGGTTGAATGGGTACGTTACCCCGGCCTTGAAACAGACCCGATGTACGCCTTGAACAAGAAATATCTGCGCGGCAAAGGCGGCTCGATGGTTGTATTCGGCATAAAAGGCGGCGCCGAGGCGGGCAGGAAGTTCATTGACGCGTTGAAATTATTCTCGCATCTGGCCAACGTGGGCGACGCAAAAAGCCTGGCCATTCATCCGGCCACGACCACGCACTCGCAACTGAGCGAGGAACAACAACGGGCCGGCGGCATAACGCCGGAATTGGTGCGGCTCTCTATCGGCCTTGAGCATCTGGACGACATTCTCGAAGACCTGGACCAGGCCCTCGCGGCTGCAACTTGAGCGAATAATTTTGAAATCCAGCCGGCGCGCAAAATTCGGCTGGATTTTGACAACAAAATAATGCATATTTGACTTATGAAGCTCGTGCTTACTACTCACAATCTGACCAAAACACCGGCCATCGAGGAGCATATCATTGACAAGATCAGCAAACTTGAACATCTCGACCATCGGGCAATCGAGGCCAGGGTGATAATCGAGCATGATAAAACCAAGGCTCCTGAGAAACAGTTTAAGTGCAGCATGCGGCTGGGTGTCAGAGGGCCGGACCTTTTTGCTGAAGATTCGGAAAAGGACCTCTACGCCGCCATTGACAAGGTGTCCAAGAAAATCGAACAACAGATTCGCACCAGACATAATCGCGCCAAGGCGCGCAAACATGCCCTCGGCGCCAAAGGCAAACAGCAACGGCGCGAAATGGGGATTTGAGCCGCTGCAACAGCCGGCATTTAAGGGCGATGATTCCTCCTTGTGCCGGTCTGATGCAGGCGTACACTCCGCGGCTCGATGTTGAATCTGGACGTGTTAAATCCGCCGCAGCGTCAGGCGGTGGAGACAACCGAGGGACCGGTGCTTGTGCTGGCCGGGGCCGGTTCGGGCAAGACTCGTGTAATCACATACCGCATAGCCTATCTCATTGAAAAAGGCGTGCCCCCTGAAGCAATCCTGGCGGTGACATTTACCAACAAAGCCGCCCGTGAGATGCGGGAGCGCGTGCGGCAACTGACCACACGCCTCAAGCTCCAGCCTGACGAACGTTCAAACGGGCCGACAATCTGCACCTTCCACTCCCTCGGCGCGCGCATATTGCGGCGGCACATCGAGCTGCTTGGTTACAAACGAAACTTCGTCATCTACAACGAGTCGGAGCAACTGGGTGCGGTGAAAAAAATCCTCAGCCGGCTGCACCTGCGCGGTGAAAAGGCCGATCCGGCGGCGGTGCTGGCCGCGCTGAGCTGGTTCAAAAATCACTCCGCGCAAACCGGCTGGCGCGATGACGCAAGCCACGCTGCGGCCCGGCAGATTTGCGAACAATACAACGCGGCGCTGCACGCGTGCAATGCGGTTGATTTTGACGACTTGCTGCTGCTGCCGCTGCGGCTGTTCAGGGAGCATCCGGATATCCTGCATCAGCTCCAGCAGCAGTACCAATACGTGATGGTGGACGAATACCAGGATACCAACGGCGTGCAGTTGGAGTTGTTGCGAATGCTTACCGCCAGACACCACAACCTTTGCGTCGTTGGCGATGACGACCAGAGCATCTACGGATGGCGCGGGGCTGAAATCGCCAACCTGCTCGAGATGGAAAAACACTTTCCGCAGGTCAAAATCATCAAGCTCGAGCAGAATTACCGCTCCACAAACAACATCCTCGAAGCCGCCAATGCGGTCATACGGCACAACCCGCGTCGCCGGCCCAAGAAGCTCTGGTCAACCCACGGCGCAGGCGAAAAAATCGCGCTCTACACATTTGAAAATGACGAGGAAGAGGCGCGCACGGTTGTCGAGCACATCGAATCCAACCGGCTGTTCAACCGGATACCATGGCGCGCGCATGCCGTCCTGTTCCGCACAAACCAGCAGTCGCGCCTTCTGGAGGCTGAATTGCGCAAGGCCCGCGTGCGTTATCACCTCGTTGGCGGCCAGAGTTATTTCGACCGGCGCGAGGTGCGGGATTTTCTGGCTTACCTGAAAGTAATGGCCAATCCGCATGATGAAATCAGCCTGTTGCGAATCGCCAACGTGCCCGCGCGCGGCCTGAGCGAGACAACCATGCAACATTTCCTCGCCGAAAGCCAGAAACGACATTGCTCCGTTTATACCGCCATGCGCAATCCCGATGTTCAGGCCGGCCTGTCCGCCCGCGCCAGACAGGCCACGCTGGATTTTCTCAGTTTTCTGGATGCTGAGCATGGCCGGCTGTCCGCCGCCAAAAATGCTTTTTCACTGAAACAGTGGGCGGAGAAATGGCTCGATGCCATCGGCTACTGGAATGAACTGAAACGCTCGGAGAAAAATCCCGATACAGCACAGAACCGCATCCAGAATTTGCGCGAGCTGGTGGAAATGCTGGACAAGGTTGAGCCGCAACACGGCCCGGCAATCGAGCGGGTGAACAATTTCCTTGAGGAAATCACCCTCGACACCGAGCGCGAGGCTGAGGACGATCCAGGCGACGCCGTCACACTCATAACAATGCACAGTTGCAAGGGCCTTGAGTTTCCGCATGTCTTCATTGTCGGCCTCGAAGAGGGGCTGCTCCCGCACAGCCGCGCAATTGCCGAAAACAGCATCGAGGAGGAGCGGCGCCTGTTTTACGTTGCAATAACACGCGCACGCCAGACCCTTGCCATGAGCTATTGTCTTGCGCGCAAAAAGTACGGCTCGCTCGTCCCGTGCAATCCATCGCGATTCTTGAAGGATATTCCCGGGCGCCTGATCGAAAACGCGTCCGAGAAAGCCAGCCGCCCGGTCAGCAGGGAGGATGCGAAGGATTTGTTTGCCAAAATGCGCGCCGCCCTCGGCATGCCATCAGGGAGCAAGGATGGGGCATGATGTTCGCCCGCCGCCTTCCCCGGATGGAAGCAGCGGACGCAGCGGACACTCTTCGCAACGCGGACGGCGGTTCGCGCAAAAATGTTTGCCCACCATCACCAGTTGCGCGTGGTAATCCTGCCAGTAATCAAGCCGCTGGCTGGCCGGCTTTTCGTCAAGCGACGCCTCGCAAAGTTGTTGAAGCGAATCGTAATCAGCGCGGTTGTGTCCCTTGGGCATGGGACTGCGCGCACCGTTCAGCGGCTGCCACCAGCCATGCCGCATGAAAATGCGTTTGGTATATGCGTCAATAACGAATACATGCTGTCCCCCGGCGTACAACAGCATGCTGTCGGCGGTTTCCGGGCCGATGCCATTTATGGACAGCAGCCTCGCCCGCGCCTGTTCCAGCGGGCCGCCCAGCAACCGCTGCAAATCACCGCCGTATTCCTCAACAAGCGCCTTCAAAAAAGCGCGCAGACGGCGCGTTTTTACGTTGAAATAGCCGGCCGGACGCAGCATTTCAGCCAGGCGTTTTTCGGGCAACGCAAGCAGCCGATGCGGCTCAAGCAAACCGCCGGCCTTGAGATTGGCGATGGCGCGTTCAACATTGGTCCAACTGGTGTTTTGGGTCAGAATTGCCCCCACACAAACCTCGAACGGCGTCTCACCCGGCCACCAGTGTTGATGTCCAAACCGCGCCCGCATCAGCTCGTAGGCTTTACGCAATGCGGCTGCCACCGGCGGGATGTTTTTCTTTGACGCGGCGCAACAGGGCCGTACCGCGCTTGAACCAACCGCTTTTCGGAGGCCGCCCATCAATCAAACCATTCGTCGGTTTCGTCAAAAGCCGGAATCGCAATATTCAGAATTTTCATCCGGCCAACCGCCCGGTGCCGGCAGCAAGGCGGGATGTAAATGGCGGTCATCGGCTCGATGGGAAAAAGTTTGCCGTCCAACTCGATTTGCCCGCTGCCTTCCAGCACCAGATAAATCTCGGTCATCTTTTTGTGGTAATGCGCGCGGGCATCCTCCTCAATATCCACAACATGCATGCTTGCAGCATTGCCCGGCTGCGCGAAGGCGCGCCGGCTGAAACCGCAGGGACAGCGCACCGCCGACAGCTCATTCAACCGCACAATCTGCGCATGGCTCATTTGGCTGCGACGGTTTGCGGTGCGGAGGCGCAGGCCGGGGCGGATTCGGCAGAAGGCGTGCCCAGCAACTTCCTGAAGCTGCGAAAGACCTGCTTGAGTTCGCGGCCAGTTGCCCGCCCGGCAACATAATGGTTGACGGTATTGCGCAGAATCTGGGCCTCGACTGGCGGGAGCGGCTGCGCCACCCCGTCCAGCACGACGCTGACAAGTTGGTTGAAAGTCGAATCGCCAAGATACACAAACGGCTGCTGATTCCGCGCATGGCGGCACAAATCCAATGCCTCGCGCAGACTCATTGTCCGCTCATAGTTGGCAGCCCACAACTTTTCGACTTCCGGACAATTGTCATGCGCCCGTGGTGAAAGCTTGGCCTCGGCGCACAATTTTTCATGTATGGCGCACACTGCCGGCCACGGAAAATCCCTCAACCACTGTCTTTTCTCGTCCAGCATATCCCCGTTTCTCTGCCACATAGTTGCCAAGTTCTTGGGCATAATTTATGAAAAACCAGCCTCAAGTCAACGCCACAGTCAGGTTGGCAAAACCGGCTTTTCCTTGTGCCATGGCGTGCTTTTCTCATAAGCATGGGCGGCCTTGAGGATGGCCTCCTCGCCCAATGGCCTGCCCAAAAATTGCAAACCGACAGGCAGGCGCGGCCTGCTGCTGAATCCGCATGGCACACTGATGCCGCACAACCCCGCCAGATTGCATGAGATGGTGAAAATATCCGCCAAATACATCTGAAGCGGATTGCCTGTTTTTTCGCCCAGCCGGAAAGCCGGCGTCGGGCTTGTGGGCGTAACGATCACATCCACCTTTTCAAAGGCCCGCAAAAAATCCTCGCGGATGCGTGTCCTGACCTTCATGGCTCGAAGGTAATAGGCATCGTAATAGCCGCTGCTCAACACGTACGTTCCCAGTATGATGCGCCGCTTGACCTCCGGTCCGAAACCGGCCCCGCGCGTGTTTTTATAAAGCTCGATCGGATCTGAGCCGTCCTTGCGCGCACCATAACGGATGCCGTCAAACCGTGCCAGGTTGGCGCTGGCCTCCGCAGTGGCAATGATGTAATAGGTCGCTATCGCGTAGTCTGTGTGAGGAAGCGAAATCTCCATTACATCCGCCCCAAGCGCAGCCAGTTGTTTGACTGCATCATCCACAGCCGCTTTAACCTCAGAATCAAGCCCGCCCCCCTGATATTCCTTTGGCAGACCGATTTTCATTCCCTTAAGGCTCAAATCATCGGTCAACGCGGAGGAATAACGCGGAACCGGATGCGGCAAACTGGTTGAATCGCGCACATCATGTCCGCTGATGACCTCGGCTAAAATGGCCGCATCACGAACGGTCTTGGTTACCGGCCCTATCTGGTCCAATGATGAGGCATAAGCAACCAGACCGTAGCGCGATACCCGGCCGTAGGTTGGCTTCAGTCCCACGCACCCGCAGAAAGCCGCGGGCTGCCTCACCGAGCCGCCAGTATCCGAACCCAGCGCCGCCACGCATTCATCCGCCGCCACCGCCGCCGCGGAACCGCCCGAAGAACCGCCCGGCGCGCGCTCCAAATCCCACGGATTGCGCGTCGGCCCAAAAGCGGAATTTTCCGTGGAGCTGCCCATCGCAAACTCGTCCATGTTAAGCCGCCCGAAAACCACGGCGCCCGCAGCCTTTAGTTTTTCGATTACAGTCGCGTCATAAGGCGAGACGAACTGCCCCAGGATTTTGGATGCGCAAGTCAGCCGGTGTCCTTTGACGGCGATGACATCTTTGACGGCAACAGGAACCCCCAGCAACGGGCCGCGCTCGCCCGAAGCGCGCCGCCTGTCAGCGGCATCGGCCTGGGCAAGGGCATCCTCCGCATCCAGACTTAAAAACGCGTGGATTTGCGAATCCACGGCCGCTATGCGGTCCAAGCAGGCTTGCGTGGCCTGTCTTGATGTCAACTCGCCCCGCTCAAGCCGGGATGCAAGTTCGCTTATTGTCAAACGATTGGCCATGGGTTACTCGACAATTTTTGGCGCCAGAAACAGGCCGTCGGCGCTTGCCGGCGCGTTGCGCAGTGCCTCAGATGTGGGCAATGACGGCTGAACTACATCCGGCCGGGTGACGTTATGCAGCGGAAACGGATGCGCCGTGGGTGAAATACCGGTCACATCCACTTTTTTCAACTGCTCCATATAGGCCAGCACATCGGCCAGTTGCGCGCCGAACTCGGCCTCCTCGGCGGGAGTTAGCGCCAGCCTCGCCAGATGGGCCACATACCGGACATCAAAATCAGAAGCCGCCATGCCTCTAGGCTACGGAGCGGCGCAAAAAGTGCAAAGTTTTTTTGCCGAAAGCGGTTGAACCGCCAGCCGGTTGCCGTTAAAAGCTCAGGGGAGATGCAAAACATTGTTTATTTCGACCTGGAAACGCAGAAATCAGCAGCCGAAGTCGGCGGATGGGACAAAATTTCCGAGATGCGCATGAGCATCGGTGTCACTTACAGCACACAGACCGGCAAATACACGATCTATTCCGAGCAGCGCGTCCACGATCTGGTCAAGGAATTGCAGCGGGCCGATTTGGTGGTGGGTTTCAACATCCTGCGCTTTGATTATGACGTGTTGCACGGCTACACCACACTGGACATGCGCCAGTTGCCAACCCTTGATTTGCTGGTTTCGCTGACTGAAGTGACACAAAGGAAGCTGCCGCTGGACGCCTACGCATCGGCAACCCTTGGCGTGGAAAAAATCGCCGACGGCATGCAGGCCCTTCAATGGTACAAGGAAGGGCGCCTTGTGGAAATCGCCGAGTACTGCTGCTATGATGTCAAACTCACCCGTTTGCTGCACGAATACGGTCGCCAGCACAAAAAAGTGTTTTACAACACACGATTCGGCGACAAAGTCGAAGTGCCGGTCAATTGGTGAACCGCCTGACCCACGCCATCAGTCAATGATGGAATCGTAGAACTCCAAAATGTCGCCCTGCGTTTTGCTTTCCTTGAATTTGATGGCGGCGCGCGGGTGTTGGTTCAGCAGACCAGTGAGCATGTAGGGCAAATCGTAACCCCACTTCAAACTCTCACGCAGCGGCTCGATGTGCTCCTGTATGCACCGTAAAATTGGCCGCAGCCGGTATTTCGGATTGTGCAGGAAAGCCAGCAGCAATTCCATCTGACAATTGCCGGCGCCACGGCCCAAGCCGGCGATTGTGGCATCAACCATGTTTGCGCCATGGATGATTGCCTCGATGGTATTGGCATAGGCAAGTTGCATGTTGTTATGGGCATGGATGCCCACTTCCTTGCCGTTGGGCTTGGCGTAAGTCAGATATTTGCGCATCAGATAGTGAATCTGCTCGCTGTAAAGCGCCCCGAAACTGTCCACAAGATATATTGCCCCAGCCTCGGATTCGGCCAGCGCCTCAAGCCCCTCGTTCAGCTCGCGTTCGGGCACAACGGACACCGCCATCAGGTTGACCGTGGTTTCATACCCCTTGTCATGGGCATCCTTTATCATGTCCATCGCCGTTGGGATTTGGTTTATGTAGGTGGCCACCCGGATCATGTCCAGCACACTGTCTTTCTTGGGCAAAATATCAGTGTGGTAATCCGTCCGCTCGGCGTCAGCCATTGCTGAGAGCTTCAACTGCGTCGGATTATCGCCCACAATCCGCCGGATATCCTCCTCGCGGCAGTATTTCCAGTCGCCGTACTCCCCCGGCACAATCAACTTTTGGGATGCCTTGTAGCCAATCTCCATGTAATCAACGCCGGCCTCCACGCAGGCGTTGTACACGCTTTTGACCACTTCATCGCTGAACTTGTGGTTGTTCATCAATCCCCCGTCACGAATGGTGCAGTCCAGCACCTTGATCTCAGGACGGTACGAAACCCAGCGCGCTGCAGCCGAGTCCGGGGCTTTTGATGGCTTCTGTTCTTTCGTTTTGTTGGCGCTCATTGTGGAGGCAGACTAACAAATCAACAGACACTCTGCAACAGCGTTGTTGTCAAATGAAGATTGATTTATGCCGCGCCACTGGCGGCGGCTTTAATGCCGGCGGCCGATTGTCAGAGTCGCTTTGGCGGGCGCGCTCCATTGATCATCTTTGCGCGCGCGCGCAAACACTTTCACCGGGCCGGTGATTTTAACCGGCTCCTTGTATTCAATGGCCGCCGGATTCACGCCGCCCCCCGGCAACCGCGGATCAGTCCCATCCAACGTGTAGTAAACCGGATGCTCGGACTTGATTGGCAGCATGAAATCGCGCGGCACCGCCCCATCCGACGCGCCAAGCTCCGGCGCCGGCGTGAACTGGCTGTCTATCCACTTCAGCCGCAAACGCAGAAAGTTTTTCATGTACTGAATTGTTCCGGCGTAGGTGGTGTTTGGCCAATCAGCATCCGCGTTGGCCCAGACGTAGCGCCCGAGCCGCGGCCAGCGTTCAAACTCCCTCGCCTGCGCTTCATGCAGCAAATTAGTGTAGGCATCTACGCGCGCCATCAGATTTGAAGTCGCAAACACGCCCCGCCGCAATTCAGCCCACCGGTCAATGTGTTTCTGCTTGAAATTCGGATCAGTGAACAGCCGGCCGTACCACGGATAATGTTCCGGGCCGAGATTCGGCCAGTACCAGCCATCGGTTTCATCCCCGCCATTATAGTTGGCGTTGCCAAAGCTGAAATTCCAGTCCCAGATCGCTGAGATTGCCAGTTTGCCGTTGCGATCTTTCTGCATGAACATGCTGTAAGCAAAACCGTCTATTGTCTTGGGCATTTCGACTATCCAATAATAATCAATGAACGAATCCACATCTATGTAGCGCGCGTAACCTTTCGCCGGGTCGGCATAGTCCGGCCCCATCAAAGCCGCCTCAAATTCATTGAACCACCGGTTTATCCACTGTTTTTGGGCGGCTGTAAGCTTTTCACCCTTGGGATATTCAATTCCAAGAGTATGCCCCAGACTTGTTGTGAACGGGTTGTCATTCCGGTCAAGCCTGTCTTTCTTGATTATGTAACCGCCGCTTATTGTCGGCTCGCTGTTGTCGTCAGGACCCAGCTTCGCTATGTTAACCCTGTTCGGGCCGCGCCGGATTTTCTCCAGCAGCACATACACCCCCACGTAATTTTCACGCGAAAGCCGCTTTGCCTGACGGCATACGAACATCTCAACATACCGGCTGCGCACCGAGTAATGGCCCATTGCAGCCCATAAATCATACGCAAGCACATCCCGTATCAGTGACTTGTCAGAATACGGCGCATAAAGCACCCAGTGCGACTCGGGCGGCATCCCCAGCAACCCGAAATCGCGGTCGCTGTGCGTCGTTTCATCCCGCAACACAAAGCCCATCGAACGCTTCGGATACCGCCGCGAAGTCGAGCCGCGCAATTCAACATCCGCCAGCCCCTGAAAATGCGGCTTCCCCTCCAGCCGCGTCCGGCCCTTTTGCGGCGCAAGAATCGTCATGTATGCAGGCCGCTTGTAATCATCCACCAACAACGCCCCAAAAGTGTTCAGCACAACCAAAGGCAGATTTGAACTGAAATCGCGCAAGTCATCATCCAGCAACACATAAACGGCGGCGCCGATGTCACTGGCCGGCCGCTCCGCTGCAAACGCCCGCGCCTTGAGCCGCGTATTTTCACTCACTTTGATTGGGCCGGTGTAAACCGTGGAATTGGTTGTCGGCTCCCCGCCGTCAGTTGTGTAATAAATGGTTGCCCCGCGTGTTTTGCAGCTCAGCTTGACCGACAGTTCATTGGCATAAACCCCGCCAGGCGGATCAAAGACAGGCGTCTCCACCGCCGCAGGCGCCGCCCCGGTGCCGGATGCCCCCCAGGCAATGCCTGCGCACAAACAGACCAGAGCAAAAGCCGCCGCAATTCGACCGTCTCTACAGACAAACATTTCCGATTCGCAAAACATTAACTTGCAACGTTCGACTCTAATTCCCCGGAAAATATTCTAAAAGCCGAAAAAACATTTTTCACCTGAATTTTACAACTCCCCTTTCCCGCCACCCGGAGCAGCCGCAAAACGGAAAATTCGCGTTCATTAGCGTCCATTCGTGGTTTCCTATTCTCTTTCTTAACCGCGAATTACGCGAATAAACGCCAATTATCCTATTATGATCTCTGCCGCCTCACGGCGGCAGCTACGAAGACAGAGTGCTAAAAAACGGCCACCGTTCTGTTTTCCGTAGCCGCCATCGTAAGATGGCGGACACCCAAACGTGCCCGAAAATTCGCGTTCATTAGCGTGCATTCGTGGTTTCCAGTTTCCTTTCTTAACCGCGAATTACGCGAATAAACGCCGATTATGCCATTATGATCTCTGCCGCCTCACGCCGGCAGCTACGAAGACAGAGTGCTAAAAAACGGCCACCCTTCTGTTTTCCGTAGCCGCCATCGTAAGATGGCGGATGAACCGCACCCATCTCTACCGATTGCGCCTGCATTCCTTTCATAAATTCGCCTTCATTAGCGTGCATTCGTGGTTTCCTATTTTCTTTCTTAACCGCGAATTACGCGAATAAACGCTAATTATGCCATTATGATTTCTGCCGCCTCACAGCGGCAGCTACGAAGACAGAGTGGTCAGAAACGGCCACCGTTCTGTTTTCCGTAGCCGCCATCGTAAGATGGCGGATGAATCGCACCCATCTCTACCGATTGCGCCTGCATTCTTTTCATAAATTCGCGTTCATTAGCGTGCATTCGTGGTTTTCTATTTTCTTTCTTAACCGCGAATTACGCGAATAAACACTAATTATGCCATTATGATCTCTGCCGCCTTACGGCGGCAGCTACGCAAATATCCGGCCATCCAAAGGCTCACCACAAAGACACAGAGACACAAAGAAGTTAAAATTGGATAAGGCAATTGTTGGTGACTTTATGCAAAATTGGCCTGGATGGAACCCGCCACGCTTCGCTTGATAACAGAAGGGATTTTTTTAACTCAGTTTTTCGGGATAATACACTGGGTCAAACGGGTTTTTATGGTACAAGTTGCTTTCCTGCAATGACTTGGAGTATCGAGATGAAAATGCACCCTGCGCGTTATTTTACGCGTTGAGCCGTATCTGCAGCTCTTCGAGGAGCCGGAGGAGAGGCAGAAATGATACCGAACCGGCAACCCGGCATCGCGCGCGAGCAACAGGCCGAAGCCGCCAAAACCTCCCCTCTCCCGCTGGGAGAGGGGCTGGGGGTGAGGGTTGAGCCTCACCGAGGCTCAATAATGTTTCCTGCGTTTAATATGGACTCACCCAAGGCGCTGTGATAAACGCAGCGTTTAACATGCGGCCAAAACCGAGCTATGATTAACGCAGGTGAAAACAAGCAGCCCCGAGCCGGCCGTTATATTTTGCAGCCGGCTGGCTACCGAGCCTTTATACCGGCGCCGTTGCCGCCCGATCCGCCGGTGGATTTGGCCGGTCCGCTACGAGAGCTGCTCTCTGAGGCCGATTACGCCCTGGGCCGGTTGGTGCAAGACGGGCGCCTGGTTCGCCGAGGTACGCGCAAGGGGACGTACTACGTTATGAGCGGAGGCAATAAAATATGAGGGCCAGGTTGACAGCGACACACTGTTATTCGAAACGACAAACCAGCATCGCGCTCGATCAGCAGGCCGAAGCCGCCAAACTCGACGCCGCCATCGCCGCCAACCTCAAGGAGCTGGGCTTATGGGAGGTGAAACCATGACACCCGAGAGGCTCCAGGAACTGATCGCCGCCGGCGAATCGCTCGACGTCGAGTTCAAGGGCGAAGAACGGGCGCCGCTTTCCGATGACGATTTGGTGGAAGCGGTGGTCTGCCTGGCCAATCGTTCGGCTGACACCCCCGCATGGTTGCTGATCGGCGTCGAAGATGATGGCCGCATCACCGGTGCCCGCCCCCGCCACGAATCCGGACGAACCGACCCTGTCCGGTTGGCGGCTCTAATCGTCAACCGAACCCGACCGTCGCTCATCCCGCGCATCGAGGTCGTTCTTTGCTCGGGCAAGGAAGTCATTGTCGTCGAAGTTCCGCCCCAGTCCGCTCCCGTGGGCACCACCTCAGGCCGTTACCTCCGCCGGGCGCTCGGCGGCGACGGCCGCCCCTGTTGCCTGCCGATGTTCTTCCACGAAATGCAAGCCCGGCAGGCCGGCCGTGGCGCGGAGGACTACTCCGCCCTGGTCATCCCCGAGGCCACTTGGGATGACTTGGACCCGCTGGAGTTCGAGCGCTTCCGCCGCAGCATTCGCGAGCACCGCGTTGGCGACCAGTCCCTCCTGACATTGCCCGACCTCGAACTGGCCAAAGCCCTGGGTGCCGTGGAAGCCAACGGGCAGGTCCGCAGCATCCGCGTGCTGGGCCTGTTCCTGTTTGGCAAGGAAGATTCGCTGCAGCGTTTTCTGCCCACGCACGAGGCCGCCTTCCAGGTCCTTCGCGGCCATAGCGTCGAGGTCAACGACTTCTTCCGCTGGCCGCTATTGCGCCTCATGGAAGAATTCGAGCAACGGTTCGCTGCCCGCAACCGCGAGCAAGAGCTCCTCGTCGGCATGCTGCGGGTGGCCGTTCCGGACTACCCGCCCGCCGCGTTCCGCGAGGCCCTCGCCAACGCCCTGATTCACCGCGACTACACCCGCTTGGGCGCCGTTCACGTCCAATGGCACGACGACTGCATCGAGATTTCCAACCCTGGCGGCTTCCCGGACGGTGTCCGCTTGGACAACCTGCTGGTGACCGCGCCTCGTCCGCGTAACCCTCTCCTGGCCGACGCCTTCAAGCGCGCGGGCATCGTCGAACGCACTGCGCGCGGCATTGACACCATCTTCTATGAGCAGTTGCGCAATGGCCGGCCCGCCCCCTCCTACGACCGCAGCAATGAGTCCAGCGTCGTCGTGGTCCTCCCCGGCGGGCAGGCGAACCTCGACTTTGTCCGCCTGCTGGCCGAAGAAGCGCGCGCCGGTCGCGTCCTGCGCCTCGACGAACTCCTGCTCCTGAATGCCCTCTGGCAGGACCGACGCCTGACCACCGAAGAGGCATCCCGCCTCACCCAGAAACCCGAATCCGACGTTCGTGTCGTGCTCAACCGCTTGGTGGAAGCGGGACTGGTGGAACCGCGAGGCGAACGCAAAGGCCGCACCTGGCACCTCTCGGCGGCCACCTATCGCCGTTTGGGCCAACCTGCCGCCTACGTTCGCCAGCGCAGTTTCGAGCCTTTGCAGCAGGAGCAGATGTTGTTGCAATACGTGGACAAATTCGGCCGTATTACGCGGAAGGAGACTTGCACCCTTTGCCAAGTGGGCCCCTACCAAGCGTATCGCTTGCTTAAGAGCATGGTGGAGAAAGGGTTGCTGATTGCGAAAGGCCAGAAAAAGGCACGCTATTATGAACGGCGCACGTAAAATAACGGCGCGCCGTTATCCAATAACAGCGCGCGCAAATAATACGGCGGGTCAAACGGGTTTTTATGGTACAAGTTGCTTTCCTGCAATGATATGCAGCGTTAAGATAAAAATGCATTCTGCGCGCTATTTTCCGATTCGAGCTGTATCAGCGACTCTTCGAGGAACCCAAAGATGGACAGCCTTGACACAGAAACTACAAGTCGGCATGGCGCGCGAGCAGTAGGCCGAAGCCGCCAAAACCTCCCCTCTCCCGCTGGGAGAGGGGCTGGGGGTGAGGGTTGAGCCTCACCGAGGCTCAATAGAAAACGCGGTAACATTTAATAGCGGTTAATACTGTTTAACGATCGTTGAACAAAAAAACCTCGGAACAATGAAACGGGGCTTGATTGGAAAATGCAACATCACCTGCCACGCCAGGCTTGGTGCTGAACGCAACAAGGGCGGCGAATGCCTGCGCGAAAAATGGCGCTTGAGATACAGGCCGTCGTCACATAGAATTTTGCCATCTTATTGGAAGAAAGTTTGATATGCAAAACGACCAACTCACCTGGATCGCCAATTTTATCTGGGGCATTGCTGACGAGGTACTGCGCGACGTCTATAAGCGCGGCAAGTACCGCGACGTCATTCTCCCGATGACCGTCATCCGCCGACTGGACGTGGTTCTGGAACCTACCAAGCAGGCGGTGCTCGACATGAAGGCCACCCTCGACAAGGCGGGCATCGTGAATCAGGACGCCGCCCTGCGTAGGGCGGCCAAACAGGCTTTCTACAACACCTCGAAGTTCACCCTGCGAGACCTCACGGCGCGCGCCAGCCGCCAGCAACTGGAGGCCGACTTCCGCGCCTACCTCGACGGCTTTTCGCCCAACGTCCAGGAGATCGTGAAAAACTTCGAGTTTTACAACCAGATTCAGAGGCTGTCCAATGCCGATGTCCTGGGCACGCTCATCGAGAAGTTCCTCGACCCCTCGATCAACCTGGGCCCCGAGCCAGTGCGGAACAGCGACGGCTCCGTGCGCCTCCCCGGCCTCGACAACCACGGCATGGGCACCATCTTCGAGGAGCTGGTACGCCGCTTCAACGAGGAGAACAACGAAGAGGCCGGCGAGCACTGGACCCCGCGCGACGCGGTGCGGCTGATGGCCCGGCTGATCTTCGAGCCGATTGCCGACCAGATTACCGACGGCACCTACCTTCTCTACGACGGCGCCTGCGGCACCGGCGGGATGCTCACCGTGGCTGAGGAAACCTTGCTGCAACTGGCGAAAGAGCGCGGCAAACAGGTCTCGGTGCATCTTTTCGGCCAGGAGATCAACGCCGAAACCTACGCCATCTGCAAAGCCGACCTTTTGCTCAAAGGCGAAGGCGACGCCGCCGACAACCTCGTGGGCGGGCCCGAGTTCTCGACCCTCTCAAACGACGCCTTCCCGGGCCGCGAGTTCGACTTCATGCTTTCCAATCCACCCTACGGAAAGGACTGGGAGAACGACTTCAAACGCATCGGCGGGAAGGAGGGCGTCAAAGACCCGCGGTTTATTGTGCAACACATGGGCGAAGAACTATCGCTTCTCACTCGAACCAGTGATGGCCAATTGCTCTTCCTTGTGAACATGCTATCCAAGATGAAGCACAATACCCCTCTCGGCAGTCGCATCGCCGAGGTGCACAACGGCTCGTCGCTGTTCACGGGGAACGCCGGCCAGGGCGAGAGCAACATCCGCCGCTGGATCATCGAGAACGACTGGCTGGAGGCGATCGTCGCCCTGCCGCTCAGCATGTTCTACAACACCGGCATCGCCACCTACATCTGGGTGCTGACCAACAGGAAGCCCGAACACCGCAAAGGCCGCGTGCAGCTCATTGATGCCACCCAGTGGTACAAGCCCCTGCGCAAGAACCTGGGCAAGAAAAACTGCGAGCTCTCCGATGAAGACATCCGCCGCATTGTGGATACCTTCCTGAAGTTCGAGGAAACCGAGCAGTCCAAAATCTTTCCCAACGCCGCCTTCGGGTACTGGAAGGTGACAGTGGAGCGTCCCTTGCGCCTGAAGGGCACCGACCCCGAGCGCGCCTACACTCTCAAGGAGATCAAGGCGCTTCGGGAAACATCCGAGCGCGCCGAAGAGGCGCCACCTGTAATCAAGAAAATCCACAAACCCGGCACGGCACCCGATCCGCTTCGCGGCCTTTTCGAGAAAACGATTCACGGCAAAGCACGGGTGGTGGAGTACGAGCCGGACACGGAGCTTCGCGACAGCGAGCAAATTCCCTTCCTGGAATGCCCGGCGTGCCATCAGCCTGGCTACCTGCCGAGTCCTGACGAGCAGCGCACGGCCATCGAGACCTTCCTGCGGCGCGAGGTGCTGCCCTACGCTCCGGATGCCTGGTACGACCCGGCAAGCGTCAAGATCGGCTATGAGATCAACTTCAACCGATACTTCTACAAGCCAAAGGCCTTGCGCTCGCTGAACGAAATTCGCGCCGACCTGCTGGCGGTGGAGAAGGAGGCCGAGGGGTTGTTAAACGAGATTTTAGGAGGAACAAACCATGAATAAGACGCTCTGGCCCTATCCCGGCTCGCGCTGGTGGAAGTTCGACTTCCACACACATACTCCGGCATCGGAGGACTACGGCAAGGGGCCGCAGCAAGCGCAGCTTAAGAGTAGGACACCGAAAGAATGGCTGCTCGACTATATGCTGGCTGGGATCGATTGCATAGCGGTTACAGATCACAACTCCGGCGCTTGGATCGACCGCCTCAAGAGTGCGCTTAAAGAACTCGAATCCGAAAAGCCTCAAGGCTTCCGCCCTATATACTTGTTCCCCGGCTTGGAGATTTCGGTGTACGGAGGCGTCCACCTTCTGGCGATCCTAGATCCCTCCAAGACGACTTCCGATATTGACACGCTCCTAGGGAGAGTTGGATTCACGAGCATCAAGGGGAAGAGCGACAATGTCACTTCAAAGTCGTTTACCGACGTCGTGAATGAAATCAAGCAAGCGGATGGTATTGCCATACCTGCGCACGTTGACGGGAAAAACGGGCTCTTCATGTTGACCGGCCCCACACTGAACCAAGCGCTGGAGTGTGATTCGATCTTCGCCATGGAAGTCGTGGACCCATCTTCGCAGAAGCCGCAGGTCTATCAGGATAAGGGACTACATTGGACAGAAGTTCTCGGCTCAGACGCGCATCATCCGATCGGCACCACCGGACAGCGTTTCCCCGGAAGCCACTTCACGTGGGTTAAGATGGGAACGCCCAGCTTGGAAGGACTGCATCTCGCGCTCCTCGACGGGCCGCTCTCGGTCCGGCGGTCCGACCGGGCGTCCGAGGATCCCAATAGGCACGCGGACTTAGTGATCGAGTCGATCGAGGTCAACCAAGCGCGTTACATGGGGCGATCTCAGACCTTCAAGGTAGAGCTCAACCCCTGGCTCAATGCCATCATTGGAGGTCGTGGGACCGGCAAATCCACCCTGGTCGAATTCGTCAGGATGGCACTCCGCCGCGACCAGGAGCTTCCCGAAGCTCTGGCCACGGATTTCGAGAAGTACCGGAAGGTTTACCAGAGCCGGGACGATGACGGACTGCTCACGGAGGACTCGAGATTCACCGTGATCTATCGCAAGGATCGGACCCAGTTTCGCATCCAGTGGAGCCAGCGGGGGGATGTCGAGCCGATCGAGGTGCAAGACGGGAACGGCGTATGGAAGCCTGATCAGGGCGACGTGACCCAGCGATTCCCCGTGCGCATCTACAGCCAGAAGCAGATCTTCGAACTGGCCAAGGCCCCTCTGGCGCTCCTCCGGATCGTGGACGAGGCCCGCGAGGTCGATCGGCGCTCTTGGGATGATTGCTGGAAAAAGGAGCAAGCGCGTTTTCTGTCGCTGCGAGCCAAGGTGCGGGAGATCGAAGCCGGTCTTGCGGACGAGCCTCGCTTGCGAGGAGAGCTCGAGGACGTCAAGCGCAAGCTCGCCATCTTCGAGGAGGCGGGCCACGCGGACATGCTCAAGGAGTACCAAAAGCGCTTCCACCAACAGCGCGGGATGGAGACGTGGGAGGATACGTGGTCCCGGTCGGGCGACCGCTTGCGAGAGGTGGCACGGGATATTCTTCCCGATCCCCTCGACGATTCACTCTTCGAAGCAGACAGAGTCGAGGATCAAGACATTCAGGAGAAGGCTGCGAACGCCTTGAAACGCCTCAAGGCGGTACAAGAACGGCTCGAAAAGCTCGCCACGGAAGCCGACGATGCGCTTACACAGTGGCGACAGGCCCGAGACGTGTCAGCGTGGAAAAAGGCAGTTGACCGCGCGATCCTGGAATATGACAACCTCCGCCAGCGCTTGAAAGACGCAGCGGCAGGTGACCCATCGGCTTATGGGGAACTTGTACAGCGCCGCCAAACTCTGGAGGGGCGACTCAAGGAATTTGAATCCCGGCGAGCTGAACTCGACAAGGTACGCCAGCAGGCCGATGAAAGCCTCGCACGGCTGAAAGAACTGCGCCGGGATCTTACACGGAAGCGAAACGACTTCCTGAGGAACATCCTCAAAGATAACCCCTATGTCAGGATCGAGGTCGTTCCGTACGGCGCTCGCGACACGGTCGAATCCGAATTCCGGCGTATTCTGCAACGCGAGGCCGGAGGCTTCGAGAAGGATATCGGTGCTCCCGGAGTGGGCGGTCTCCTGGGAGACCTCTATAACGACGGCGGTGATTCAACGGCGGTTGAGCAGCGTCTTCAAGAAGTCAAGAATCGGATCCGGCAAATTGCTACTGGTAAACACAACGAAGACGATCTGGCTGACCGGCGCTTCGCCGCCAACATTGCCAAGCTCCCTCCCGAGGCACTGGATCGGCTGGACTCATGGTTTCCCGAGGATTCGCTCCAAGTTAAGTACAGCACCACGGCGGACGGCTCGGGCTTTCGGTCCGTTCAAGAGGGATCGCCCGGGCAGAAGACGGCGGCACTCTTGGCTTTCCTCTTCTCATATGGCGAGGAGCCGATTATCCTGGACCAACCGGAAGACGATCTCGACAACTACCTAATCTACGACCTAATCGTATGGCAGCTTCGCCGCATCAAGCAGAAACGGCAGGTGATTGTGGTGACTCACAACGCCAATATTGTCGTGAACGGTGACGCTGAGTTCATAATTGCTCTCGCAGCACGCGGTGGAGAAACGCAAAAGGATTGTTTCGGTTGTCTTCAGGAACAGCCAATACGGGACACGATTTGTAAGGTCATGGAAGGTGGACGAGAGGCCTTTGAACGGCGATGGAAGAGACTGATAGGAGGATAAGGGTATGACGGGAAACTTTCAATCCTACCCCGCCTACAAAGACTCCGGCGTGCCGTGGCTGGGCAAGGTGCCGGAGCATTGGGAAGTACGGCGGACCAAAACCCTATTTCAGAGCCGAAAACAGCTAAATACCGATGGGTCTGAAACGAATGTACTTTCACTTACTCTGCGAGGTGTGGTGAACAATGATCCTGACAATCCAGAAGGCCTTGTGCCTAAGGATTACAAAACATATCAAATCTTCGAGAAAGATGATCTTGTCTTCAAGTTAATCGACCTGGAGAACATAAGAACTAGTCGTGTGGGTCTGGTGCATGAGCGTGGAATCATGAGTCCTGCATACGTCCGCTTAACGCTATCTGGTATTGGTGAAATTCGTTTCTATTACCAGCAATTCTTCGACCTTTATCAGAGATCTATCTACAATCAAATCGGAGAGGGGGTACGATCTACAATTGGATGGTCTGATCTGGCAAACCTGCGCATATTGGCTCCTCCCCTCCCCGAACAAACCGCCATTGTGCGGTTTCTTGATTACGTGGACCGGCTGATACGGCGGTATATCCTCGCGAAGCAGAAGCTGATCAAGCTGTTCGAAGAGTACCGCCAAGCCCTCATCCATGAAGCCGTCACCGGCCAGATCGACGTCCGCACCGGCCAGCCCTATCCTGCCTACAAAGACTCCGGCGTGCAGTGGCTGGGCAAGGTGCCAAGGCATTGGGACGTGGTGGCCGGGCACGTATGCTTTGTGGAAAGGAAGCAACCCAATATTGGCTTGATGGAAACAACGGTTCTGTCATTGAGCTATGGGCGTATCGTTGTCAAACCAGTGGAAAAGCTACGAGGATTAGTACCAGCATCATTTGAGACCTATCAGATCGTTGATCCTGGGGATATCGTTTGTCGCCCTACTGATCTTCAAAACGACCAAAATAGCCTTCGTTTCGGTCTGGTACGAAATCGAGGCATAATCACATCGGCCTACATGTCCTTCAGAACGACCGGGCGACTCGATAGCAATTTCGGGTATCTGTTATTGCACGCATATGACATAAGAAAAATCTTTTACGGTCTTGGTTCTGGTCTCCGCCAAAACCTAGATTGGCGAGACTTCAAGCGCCTACCTTGCTTGGTTCCACCCCTTACCGAACAAACCGCTATCGTCCGCTTCCTCGAAGGGCAAACCGCCAGGATCGACGCCGCCATTGCAGCCACGCGGCGCGAGATTGAACTTCTGCGCGAGTACCGCGAGCGGCTCATCGCTGATGTGGTTACCGGCAAGGTAGATGTAAGAAGTGTGAAGTGTGAAGTCGGAAGTGTGAATGACGAAACTAAGGAGGATGAGGTAGGGTGGGAGGAATCGCATCATGAGGATGGCGATGCGGAGGATGGACTCGAAAGAGAGATGCGCGAAGCTGACACGGACGAGGAGGTATGATGGAAAAGCACCGGCACATTCAGGAAGGAGCGTTTGATTTCGCGGTGCGTGTGGTGAAGCTGTGCATCCACTTGGACGGTCAACCCGGTGTTTCGCGAACCCTGTCAAACCAGTTGTTGCGCTCGGGAACCGCAATAGGCGCAAATCTGGAAGAAGGCATTGGCGCTCAATCTGAAGCAGACTATCCGACCAAAGTCTCCATCGTCTGCAAAGAGGTCCGCGAAACGCTGTTCTGGCTCAAGTTGCTGGCCGCAACAGAAATCGTGCCGCAGGAGCGTCTGCCTGGAATCACCGATGAATGCAATCAACTCGTCGCCATTCTTATGGCGACGGCCAAACGTCTAAAAGAGCGTTGCTATGGCTAACTCTTCACACTTTACACCTCACACTTCACACTTTTCGGACACCAGCGAGGCCGGGCTTGAAACCTTGATCTATCAAGCGCTCATAGGGTGCTACTCCATGCCTGGGGCTGCAGACACTACGCCGTCTGCTGCCAACTTGAAGGACTCCCACGGCGGTGTGGGCTGGCTCCCGGGCGATCCGGCAGATTACAACCGGGAGTACTGCGTGGATTTGGTTCAGCTTACGAGCTTTCTACGTTTGACGCAGCCCAGGGTAGCCGAAGCGCTCGATCTGGATAACGACAGCCCCACGCGGCGCAAGTTCATGGCGCGTCTTCAGGGCGAGATCAGCAAGCGCGGAGTTGTGGACGTATTGCGCAACGGGATTCAGCACGGGCCGCACCGCATAGAGCTTTTTTACGGCACGCCGTCGCCCGGAAACGAGCAAGCACGGGCACGCTATGAGCAAAATCGCTTCACCGTCACGCGCCAGCTCCGCTACAGCCGCGACGAAACGCAGCGGGCGCTGGACCTTGCGCTTTTCATCAACGGCCTGCCGGTCTTCACCTTCGAGCTTAAAAACCGGCTCACCAAACAGACGGTGCACGATGCCATCGAGCAATACAAGCGTGACCGCAACCCGCGTGAAAAGCTCTTCGAGCTTGGCCGCTGCGTGGCGCACTTTGCGGTGGACGACAGCGAGGTGTGGTTCTGCACCCACCTTGCGGGCAAGCAATCGTGGTTTCTGCCTTTCAACAAAGGTTATAACGACGGCGCGGGCAATCCGCCCAATCCGGACGGGCTAAAGACCGATTACCTTTGGCGGGAGGTTTTGACCCGCGAGAGCCTGACCGATATTCTCGAAAACTACGCTCAACTTCTTGAGGAGAAAGACCTCCAAACCGGCAGAAAATGGCGCCGGCAGATATTCCCCCGCTATCACCAGCTTGACGTGGTGCGCAAACTCCTGGCGGATGCACGTGAGCACGGCGCAGGGCGGCGCTATCTCATCCAACATTCCGCCGGCAGCGGGAAGTCCAACTCCATCGCATGGCTGGCTCACCAACTGATCGGTCTCACGAGGAATGAAAAACCCATTTTCGATTCCATTATCGTGGTGACCGACCGTCGCATCCTCGACCAGCAAATCCGGGACACGGTCAGGCAGTTTGCCCAGGTGGGCGCCACGGTGGGACACGCCGAGCATTCTGGAGACCTGCAGCGCTTCATCGAGGGCGGCAAGAAGATCATCATCACGACGCTTCAGAAGTTTCCCTTCATCCTTGACGAAATCGGCAGCGAGCACCGCGGGCGGCATTTTGCCATCATCATTGATGAGGCACATTCGAGCCAGGGCGGGCGAACCTCGGCCAAGATGAGCATGGCGTTGTCGGAGGCCGGCGCCGCGGATGAAGACGAGACATTTGAAGACCAGATTAACCGGCTAATGGAGGCCCGGAAACTGCTGCCGAATGCCAGCTATTTCGCGTTCACCGCCACACCCAAGAACAAAACGTTGGAGATGTTTGGCGAACCCGACCCGCAGCCGGATGGCAAGGTTAAATACAGGCCATTTCATAGCTACACAATGAAACAGGCCATACAGGAAGGGTTCATCCTGGATGTACTGGCCAACTACACGCCGGTCAAGAGCTACTACAAGCTTATCAAGACAATCGAGGACGACCCAAAATTCGACGTCAAAAAGGCGCAGAAGAAGCTGCGCCGATTCGTCGAGAACAACGACCATGCCATACAGCTCAAGGCCGAGATCATGGTGGACCATTTCCACGAGCAGGTAATCGCAAAGGGCAAGATCGGAAGCCAGGCGCGGGCCATGGTCGTGACCAGCGGGATCGAGCGCGCAATTAAGTATTTCCACGCATTTCAGGCATATCTTGCCGAACGCAAAAGCCCATACCGCGCCATCGTCGCTTTCTCGGGCGAACATGAATACGGCGGAGTTAAGGTTACCGAGGCAAGCTTAAACGGTTTCCCCTCGAGCCAGATTCCCGACAAGGTCCGGGAAGACCCCTATCGGTTTCTGATCTGCGCTGACAAATTCCAAACAGGCTACGATGAGCCGCTCTTGCACACGATGTATGTGGACAAGATGCTTTCCGGGGTCAAAGCGGTGCAGACTCTTTCGCGCCTCAACCGCGCCCATCCGCAGAAGTACGACACCTTCGTGCTCGACTTCACGAACGACCCGGACACGATTCAAAAGGCATTCGAGCCTTACTACAGGACGACCATACTTGCCGACCAGACCGACCCAAACAGACTCCACGACCTTAAGGCAGACCTTGACAACTACCAGGTGTACACGCCGGGAAAGGTTGACGAACTGGTGCAGCTATATCTGAATGGCGCTGATCGCGACAAGCTCGACCCGATCCTTGACGCCTGCGTCGCCGCCTACATGGAAAATCTCAACGAGGATGGCCAGATAGATTTCAAGGGCAAAGCCAAGGCGTTTCTGCGTACCTATAGCTTCCTCTCTACCATCCTCCCCTACACAAACGCCGAATGGGAGAAGCTGTCGCTCTTCCTCAACTTCCTTGTACCCAAGCTGCCGGCGCCGAAAGAGGAAGACCTCTCAAAGGGCATCCTCGAGGCGATTGATATGGACAGCTATCGGGTTGAAAAGAAGGCGAGCATGAAAATCGCGCTTCCCGATGCAGATGCCGAAATCGAACCAGTGCCCACTGAGGGCGGAGGTCACAAGCCCGAACCGGAACTCGATCTTCTCTCGAACATTATCAAGGCTTTCAATGATCAGTTCGGCAACATTCCCTGGACCGACGCCGATCGAGTGCGCAAACTAATCACCGAGGAAATTCCAACACGCGTGGCGGCCGATGCTGCCTACCAGAACGCCCGCAAGTTCTCGGACAAGCAGAACGCGCGCATCGAGCACGACAAAGCGCTGGCCCGTGTTATGACCGCGCTGCTCCAGGACGACACGGAACTCTTCAAACAATTCAGTGACAACGATTCGTTTCGACGCTGGCTGGCGGACACGATTTTCGCGCTGACCTACGCGAACAAGGCAGCATGAGCAAGCCAGTGCGATTTCATTGGCAGCCTCGCCACAGAGATAGACGAAGGGGAGGCGCACACAGTCCTCGAGCAAGCGGCCCTGCTCTCTGAAGAGTGGGCAACCGCGTGAAAGACGGTTCATAACTTGGGACATGCTTCCGAAGGGCGGCTTGATTTTTTGGATGGGGCGGGGGGATAATCGAGGTTGAGATTGGCCATGGCAAAAGAGTGTTCCGGCGCGTTTGATGTTTGTTGGGATGGCCAGCCGGACGGGCAAGGTGTAATCGTGTGAAGTCATGAAAAAGATCGGCGGCGGCTTTCCCAGCACAACAGGCATGGTGCTAAATCAGCGCCTGAGCGATGCGCTGCTGCCGAGGCTGATTTCCGGCGAAATTCTGGTGAAGGACGCGGAGCGGTTTTTGAAGGAGAGGGGGGTGGGATGAACAGGAAGGGACAAAGTGAACGGGGTGGACAAGGGGAAGGGTTGATCCAAAAACACAGCGGATACCGCAAATTGAAAAGCTTTCAGATTGCCGAGCTTGTCTATGATGTCACGGTGCGGTTCTGTGACCGCTACATTGACCCCAAAAGCCGCACCCACGATCAGATGGTGCAAGCGGCGCGCTCCGGTGTGCAAAACATCGCCGAGGGGAGCGCGGTCTCCGCTACATCGAAGAAAATGGAAATGAAACTGACCAGCGTGGCCCGCGCCAGTCTGGAGGAGCTGCGCCGCGACTACGAGGACTTCCTGCGGCAACGCGGCCTGCCGCAGTGGCAGCGCGATGATCCGCGTCGGGTGGAGCTGATCGCCCGGCGCTGCGCCGCGGCGGAAGAAGTGGCTGCATGGGTGCGGGAAGTGCATGAGCGGGGGCGAGGTGGACAGGGCGCACAAGGGGAACAGTCCAACCCGTCCACACCGTCCACCTATCCAGAGATCGCCGCTAATGCGGCGCTGGTATTGATTGCTGTGGCAGTCGGTCTGCTCGAGCGCCAACTGGCGGCGCAGGCCGCTGCGTTCGAGAAAGAAGGCGGTTTCACCGAGCGGCTTTATCGGACGCGGCAGACGCAGAGGCGCACACCATAAGCAGCTTCACCGAATCCACCGACAAGTGAAGCCAAGTATCTCACAAGGTAAAAAATTACAACGCCATCATCTCAGGAATCAAAATATGATTAATTTTGGCTTCCTGAGATGTGGCTTAAGAGCATTTTTCCAGCGGGCCAATTCCGACCGGGTTATGATTCCCAAGTACCAGTTACCAGAATGAGGCCCTTCCCTGCTTTGGTGTACTTTACAATATCAATATCAATGTTTGGAAGATTGCCCGTGGCCTCGCTGATTGTGATACCATCTATTCTTTCAACTATTACCTCGGCACCCCGCTTCATCAGATACTCCCTGGCATAATCGGCTTGGGTCTGGTCGGTACAGATAACGATCCGTTTTTCCATAACACATTTCCCCTTTGAATTTATTTTTGGGGGATATTTCTGTGCAGCTTCTCGACAAAAGGTTCCCATATTCGTTGGAGCTTCTTTCTGAAGTCTTGTGGCGACATTTTTTTAATATCTTCAGCATAGGATGCAAGGGGAGTATCCTTAACCAATTCTTGAACCTTATCTGCTTTCAACTTTTCTTGATTTTCCGGGTCAGTTGCATAGCTGATGATTTCATCGATTTTCATGTCATTGGCAATAATGGCCCTGGAAGTCGCCTTATTAATTTCTTTAGCTGCTTGTCCTGCAGCATCGGCGATATTTGTATTAGTGGCTGTTGCGATATACATCGCCATTGCTGCTGAACTATTCACCGCAACTTTACCCACGGCAAAATTCTCGGCAATGCTCGTGCCCAAAAAAAGGTGACGCGCATCTGATACGATTCGTATGCCGCTAACGATTTCCGGCGTGACGTCTGCAGCATTGCTAAGATTACTCTTGTCGGTTGATTCATCCTGCACATTCTTTCCAGTTGGCACAGAATAGAACTGGCTGCGAATATAACCAACTTTAACCTCATATAGTTCCGTCTTAGGGTTCTCAGCAACGGTTACGCCCAATCCGGTATTAACACTTGAGATGATGTTCTCTCGAACAACGGTTTTACAGCCCGTCGCCAAAACAATGGGCAACACTGCCATGCTGAATATGATTTGTTGAGCAATTATCGTTTTCATGGGGTTAATTGTTTTCTTTTGTTGGTTTGTTTGTCACTGTTGAGTATGGGTCGAAATTCTTCACGGTCAGACTGCACGGATTGGCCTTTATGGAAATCACAACATTTGATGCCAGGGTTGGATTGATGGCAACACGATGGTGTCTCATCCAACCAATGCCTGCGCCATCTGCTTCCACTGCAGCTCCAAGCACTTGCGAATCCCGAACTTCCACGCCTGTGCAATTCGTTGTGGTAATGATTCCAAAGCCAAGACCGACAATAAGATGGTGGGTACCACTCTTGTCAGTCCAGGAACATCCTGCAGTACCGGCTAAAATCGCCAGGCAAACAGCAAAATAACAAGGCCCGCGTAAAAGCAATCTGCCAAACAAAGCGAGCGATTTGGCGATTACTGGATACAGGCATTTTGCCACCTTTTTCTCTACAACTTGATGCGAGGTGAACAATGAGCGTTGGTCTTTCGCCATGCTCATACTACGATTCTTGAAGTAACCCCAGCCAATGTCAACAATTATTTTTAATTTTTTCCTTTGGTTAACAACAAAATAATGGCCACCAATCAGCACCTCTCATATTCGGCAGTTGCCTCAGATTACGACACTGCACTTCAGTGGATGGGTTAAAAGACCGGGATTCACTGATAAGGATGTCGGGCGAAATAGCAGGTAATTCATGTGCTGCACACCACCCAAAGCAAGGCTTGATTTTTTGGATGGGGCGGGGGGATAATCAAGGTTGAGATTGGCCATGGCAAAAGAGTGTTCCGGTGCGTCTGATGTTTGTTGGGATGGCCAGCCGGAGGGGCAAGGTGTAATCGTGTGAAGTCATGAAAAAGATCGGCGGCGGCTTTCTGTTAATTTTCGGGTTAATTTGGACCCTGATTGTGGGTGGCCTCGACGCCTTCTTCGGCTATAATTTGTACCGGCAGATTCGTTCCGCCGGTTTTCCAAGCACAACAGGCGTGGTGCTCAGCAGTGAAGTCACACACAGCAGAGGCTCCAAAGGCGGGACAACTTATGGAGTCAATATTCAGTACAGTTATGAAATAGCCAAAATCCGTTACGAGGGAAAAACCTACCGTTATACCTCGTTTTCATCGTCAAACTCGCGCCACGCCTACGAGGCCGTTCGCAACCATCCTGCCGGCAAAACCGTAAAAGTGTATTACAACCCGGAAAATCCCCAGGATTCACTTTTGAGACCGGGGATGGACGGCGATGATTTGTTCATCCTGCTGTTTTTGACGCCATTTAATCTTGTCATGCTTGGGATATTGTCAGTGCCAGTATTTGGTTTGTGGCGAAGGCTGAGGAAGGCCGAAGCCGGGGGCGTGAAATGGCGGGTTGAAGAGCGGCGGATTCGGGTGCGTCTGCCGCGGTTTTCGCCATTGGTCGGGGCATTCCTCGCTTTTGGAGTAGTTTCATTTGTCAGCATTTTCATCATGGCATTTGGGATGGGTGGCCATCCAAGCCTGAACTCGGCTTTGATCATCTGGGCGATAATTATTTTCGTAGCCATGGACGTTTTTATATGGCTCTGGATCAGTCAAGCGGGTGGAAAGTCTGATTTGGTGATTGATCCTGATCGCAGGGTTGTTGAGCTGCCCGCAACATTCGGGCGAAGCCAGCGTCAAATCGTGCCAATCAGTGATTTGGCCGGGGTTGATGTTGAGCTTGTTGAAACAAAAACGAGCAAAGGCGGCACTACTCAAGTGTACGTTGTGAATCTCCAGCACAATGACGGCGCCAAAAGCAAATTGGCAGAATGGTGGGACGAGAAAAAAGCGGAGGAATTTGCCGTCTGGCTGCGCCAGAAATTGGGTCTTGAGGAAAACGCCGCCCCGCCCCCCAAGTTGCTGCCCCGGATGCAAAAGCCGGCCTGAGTGCCGCAAAAACAGGCTTGTAATATCGTTTTAATTTCGTGAAAAGGTGAGAATGAAAAGTTGGCCTGAACACTTTGCGACAATGAAAAGTTGTCTGAACAGCCTCTATCTTGCGCTGGGCTTGATTCTGGCCGGCGGCCCAATTTTGAGCGCACCCAACAGACCCAATGTCCTGCTTATTTGTGTGGATGATTTGAAGCCGTTGCTTGGCTGTTACGGTTATACGGGGGTGAAAACGCCGAACATTGACAGGCTGGCGGCGCGCGGAGTGCTATTTGAGAAGGCGTACTGCAACCAGGCGGTATGCTCGCCGTCGCGCAACGCCTTGATGACTGGTCTGCGCCCGACCACGCTGGGCATTTATGATTTGGGCACCAATTTCCGCCGCGCCGTTCCGGATGCAACCACGTTGAGCCAGTACTTCATGCAACATGGCTACCGGACGGAGGCCATGGGCAAAATCTATCATGTCGGCCATGGCAATACCAATGACCCGGCCAGTTGGAGCGTGCCGCACTGGCAGCCGCGAGGCGGCGGCTATGCGTTGAAGGAGAGCACGGCGAACTCGCGCCCCTCAAGGACAGGCGGCCCGCGCGGCGCGGCCACCGAGTGCGCTGATGTGCCCGACAGCGCCTACGGCGACGGCATGATTGCCGATGAAGCAATCAAACGCCTCCGCGAAGCCAAAGAAAAGCCGGGGCAGCCGTTCTTCATTGCAGTGGGCTTTTTGAAACCGCACCTGCCATTTGTTGCGCCGAAAAAATATTGGGATTTGTACAGCCCGTCATCATTCGAACCGCCCAAAAATCAAAAGCCACCCGAAGGCGCTCCGGAGTTTGCGCCGACAACGTGGGGCGAGCTGCGCCAGTACAGCGACATCCCGGAAGTCGGCCCGCTATCAATTGAACAACAGCGCCGCCTGATTCACGGCTACCACGCGGCGGTCAGTTACATGGATGCGCAGTTGGGGCGTGTGCTTGATGAATTGGGGCGGCTTGGGCTGATGGACAATACAATCATAGTTCTGTGGGGCGATCACGGCTGGCATCTGGGCGATCACGGCATGTGGTGCAAGCATACCAACTATGAGCAGGCGAACCGCATTCCCCTGATTTTCAGCGGCCCGATGATTGTGCGCGGCGGGCGCTCAAGCGCGTTGGCCGAAACAGTGGACATTTACCCGACACTGTGTGAGCTGGCGGGGTTGCCGGTCCCCAAAGGATTGGAGGGCGCAAGCTTTGTAAATGTGCTGAAAGACCCGGCCCGCGCGACAACCAAGCCTGCGGTGTTCCATGCCTATCCGCGCTCGCCAAGGGGCATCGGCGAATTGATAGGCCGCGCAGTTCGCACAGACCGTTACCGGCTGGTAGAATGGAAAAAGCCGGGGGCCGCTCCTGAAACCGCCATACTGGAACTGTATGACTACGAGACGGACCCGGAAGAAACACGCAACATCGCGGCTGAAAAGCCTGAAATAGTTTCATCATTGCGCGCGATGCTGGCCAGGCTGCCGGAAGCCAAACCGCAGCTTAAAAGTCCGGCATCCGACAATCAAAAGTCGGCAAACCCAAACAGGCCGAAGCTCGACCGTGGCGCCATGTTCGACCGCCGCGATAAAAACGGGGATGGCAAGTTGACATTGGAAGAGTTTTTGATCGGGCAGCCTGACCCGGCAGAAGCGCCAAAGCGTTTTCAACTTTTTGATGTCAACAAAGATGGCGTGCTAAGCCGCGAAGAATTCATCAACGCCGGCAAAACGAAATAATCCCCGGAGAAGCAGAGGCAAAAAATTACTTGCGGCCGCCGGCGTAAGATGGCGGAGAAATCTCTGCCGCCTTACGGCGGCAGCTACATAATTTTACTTGTTGCCCACAAGTGCCGCCTCTCCTATTTTGTTCTCCATGAACGTGCCTGTTTTTGGCCAGTTTCCGGTTTACCGTCCACGGCGGTTGAGGCAAAGCCGCGCCCTGCGCGCCCTGGTGCGGGAAACATCGCTCTGTTCGAGCCGGTTTGTGCTGCCATTGTTTGTGAGGCATGGCCGCAAAATCCGCCAGCCGGTTGCCTCGATGCCCGGGGTGTTCCAACTTTCGCCGGATGAACTGCTGCGCGAAGCCGCCGCAGCCCATGCGGCTGGCGTGCCGGCGGTGCTGCTGTTCGGGCTGCCGGAACGCAAGGATGAAAAAGCCAGCGAAGCCTGGGCCGCCAACGGAATCATTCCGCAGACAGTGCGGCTTTTGAAAAAAGAGCTGCCGGAGCTTGTTGTAATAACAGATGTATGCCTTTGTGAGTACACCAGCCACGGGCACTGCGGGATTGTGCGTCCGGGCGACCGTAGCGGGCGAGTGCTGAATGATCCCACATTAAAACTGCTGGCGCGCTCCGCGGCCGTGTATGCGGAAGCGGGAGCGGACATTGTGGCCCCAAGCGACATGATGGATGGCAGGGTTCAAGCCATCCGGGCTGAACTGGACCGGCGCGGTCTGACAGACACGCCAATTCTATCCTACGCGGCGAAATTCGCCTCGGCGTTTTACGGGCCGTTCAGGGATGCGGCGGAATCGGCGCCGCATTTTGGAGACCGCCGCAGCTACCAGATGGATGCAGCCAACGCGCAGGAGGCATTGCGCGAAGTCGCCCTTGATATTGCGGAAGGTGCCGACATGGTGATGGTGAAACCGGCGCTTCCGTATCTGGACATTTTACATCGTGTGAAATCCACTTTTGGGCTCCCAACCGCGGCCTATCAAGTAAGCGCGGAGTACTCGATGATAAAAGCGGCGGCTGCGCAGGGTTGGGTGGATGAAAAGGCGATTACCATGGAAACCCTCCTGGCCATCAGGCGGGCCGGGGCCGATATCATCATCACCTACGCCGCAGTCCAGGCAGCCCAATGGCTAAAAGAAACCTGACGCACTCGAGCTCGGCGGCGCGGGCTGATGCGCATCCCAAAAAATCAGCGCCGCAGGCCATGATACGTTTGCGGGGTGTCCGCCAGAATAACTTGAAGAATTTCGATCTGGACATTCCCGCCGGCCGGCTTGTTGTTGTCTGCGGCCCAAGCGGCTCCGGAAAAAGTTCGCTTGCATTTGACACGCTCTACGCCGAGGGACAGCGCCGTTATATCGAAACCTTCTCACCTTATGCGCGCCAGTTCTTTGACCGCATGGACAAGCCGGCGGTTGACCGCATAGATGGCATCCCGCCGGCCATTGCCATCGAGCAGCGCAACACCGTCCGCACCACCCGCTCAACCGTCGGCACAATGACCGAGATTTGCGAGCATATAAAACAGTTGTGGCCGCGCATTGCGGTTTTGCACTGCCGGCAATGCGGCAGGCCGGTGAATCCTGAGCCGCCGCAGGCCATCTGGCACCGCGTTCAAGAGGCCGCGCGCGCATGCGGCGCGACCGAGGCGCTGGTATTGTTTTCAGTGCCGCTTTCCGAAAAGCTATCCCTCGAAGAGTCACTCGAACTGCTTGCCAGACAGGGCTACCGCAGGCTGTGGATTGATGATTCGGTTTATTCCGTTGAGGAAGCGCGCCCGCGCCTTGTGCGCAGCCGGGCAAAGGCGCTTACAGTTGTGCAAGACCGGCTTGAACTCAGCCCCGGACGGCGCGCCCGATTCGTCGAAGCCTGCGAGCAGGCTTATCATTTTGGAAAGGGCAGGCTCCTTGTCCGGCTTGGCGACAGTAATTTGATGGCGTTCAGCAATCGAAAACATTGCGCCGAATGTGACATTGATTATCCCGAACCTTCGCCGGCGATGTTCTCTTTTAACCACCCTGTTGGCGCATGCCCGGCCTGCCGCGGTTTCGGGCGTATAATAACGCTGGATTACGAGCGCGCATTGCCGGACCGCACCAAGACGCTTGCCGAAGGTGTTGTGAAACCGTGGCAAAGCGGCATGAGCGCCGAATGTCAGGAGGATTTGATGGAGTTCTGCCGCAAACGCGGCGTGCCAACCAACATCCCGTTTTGTGAACTGCCGGAACATTGGCAGCGGTGGGTAATCGAGGGCGACCCCGACTACGGCAAGGACGCCGCCCATCAGTGGCCGCATTGTTGGTACGGCCTGAAAGGCTACTTCAGATGGCTGGAGTCAAAATCGTACAAGATGCACATGCGGGTGTTGCTCTCGCGTTACCGCGTCTATAAACAATGCCCGGAGTGTGGCGGCGGGCGACTCAAACCGGATGCGCTTCTTTACAAATTGTCCGTTGCCGGACGGCAGTTGACGCTGCCGGATTTTTACAGGCTTCCATTGACGCAGGCGCTTGAGGTTGTTGAAACGCTCGCCGGCCAACGGGTGTTGAGCGTACATGATCCGCTGGCCATTCTGTTGATGGAAGTCCGCGCCCGGCTCAGATACCTCGTTGAAATTGGCCTGGGCTATCTGACCCTCGACAGGCCGACGCGCACATTGTCCGGCGGCGAAACCGAGCGGGTTAATCTTGCCGCCTGCCTGGGCACGCGATTGGTCAACACCCTGTTTGTGCTGGATGAACCGAGCGTGGGGCTGCATCCGCGCGATACGAAGCGGTTGGTGCGGCTGCTGGAACGGCTGCGGGACACCGGCAACACGGTGGTTGTGGTCGAACACGAGCCTTGCGTGTTGCGCGCCGCGGATCAATTGGTTGAACTGGGGCCGGGCCACGGCCAGAGCGGCGGGCAGCTTGTTTTTCAAGGAACCGCAAGGCAAATCCTGCGAGCAAAAAATTCCATCACCGGCCAGTATCTGTCTGGCAAAAAACAAATCCCAATCCCTCAGCGCCGCCCTGTAACCGCGCAAACCCCGCAATTGGAGTTGACGGGGGCCACATTGCATAATTTGCAAAATCTGTCTGTCTCAATCCCGCTCGGACGTTTTGTGTGCGTAACCGGCGTAAGCGGCTCCGGCAAGACAACGCTGGTGCGTGAAGTGCTCTGGCCGGCGTTGTGCGGGAAACTGCAGCAGGAGGAGAATAATTCGGCAGCCTCCACGGCCAACGATGCCGACAACAGCGGTGAAGAAGCCGAATCAGAGGGCGCCGGAAAGCCGGAGGTGACGCTCAAAGGCTTCGAGTCCCTGGGGGGCGTGGTGATGGTTGACCAATCGCCGCTAGGCCGCACGCCGCGCTCCAATCCCGCGGTGTACATCGGCGCATTCACCGATTTGCGCAAGCTCCTGGCCTCATCCCAGGCGGCGCGCGAGCTTGGGCTGGATGCCGGAGCCTTCAGCTTCAACTCGCCCAGAGGCCAGTGTCCGCGCTGCCGCGGGGCCGGATTCGAGAAAATCGAGATGCAATTTTTAAGCGATGTGTTTGTAAGCTGCCCTGACTGCCAGGGCCGCCGCTACAAACGCGAAATTCTACAAGTCACCATCCGGCCTCCCGGCAGCTCCGATCGCGGCTGGAATGTTGCCCGGCTGCTGGATGCAACCGTGGATGAAGCCCTCGATTTTCTTGCCGGCTTTCCAGATGAACCTCCGGCGCAGCACGCTGCCGCAAGGCTGCGGCTGCTGCAGGAGACCGGGCTGGGCTATCTGAGGCTGGGCCAGCCGTTGAACACGCTTTCAGGCGGCGAAAGCCAGCGGCTGAAACTTGTCGGACGGCTCGTGGAATTTGCAAGCCACTCAGAGCGCGCCAAGCCGTTCCTGTTCATCTTTGACGAGCCAACCACGGGGCTGCATTTCGATGACATTCGCGTCCTGTTGCAAGTCTTTCAACGTCTGGTCAACGAGGGGCATTCGCTGTTGGTAATCGAGCATAATCTGGAGCTTATAAAATGCGCCGACTGGGTGATTGACCTTGGACCGGAGGCCGGCGAAGGCGGTGGCCGATTGGTGGCCTGCGGCGCCCCCGAGCAAATCATGGCATGCCAGAAAAGCCACACCGGGGCTGCCCTTCGCGAAGTGATGCAATCACCGGCGAAGCAATCAAGCGTCGCGGCTTCAAAGCAACTAAACTGACTTGGCAGAGTCCGGCGGCTGTATCGCAGTTCCTGAATCGGGCGCCGCGGGTTCTTGAGGCGGAAGAATAACCGGGCCTGCCTGGCCTGCGGAAGCTGCTGCCACCTGCGGCTTGAGCTGGGGGAACAAAATCACGTCGCGGATGCTCTCCTGACCGAGCAACATCATGCAAAGCCTGTCTATTCCAATCCCCATGCCGCCTGCAGGCGGCATGCCATGCTCCAGCGCCACGAGAAAATCTTCGTCCAGCTTTTGTTGCTCGCCGCCCGCCTGGTGCTCGAGCCGTTCACGCTGTTCAATCGGATCGTTTTGCTCTGAGTAAGCAGGGGCAAGCTCCTGTCCGTTGACGCAGCACTCAAAAACCTCGACGGTTGTCGGATCACCAGGCGTTGTCTTGGCCAGCGGCACCAGTTCCTTGAGCAGATGCGTGACCATCGTCGGCTGGATAAGCGTCGGCTCAATCAGCTTTTCAAACACGGCGCCGGTCACCTCGAAGTCCTCGTAATTGGGGCCGATCTCGACTCCCAACGATTCCGCCCGCTGCCTGCGCTGTTCCGGAGTCAGCTCAAACCAGTCCGCCCCCGCCCTCTCCCTGATGATGTCCTTGTACTTCACGCGGCGCCACGGCGGGGTCAAATCTATGGTGCGCACAACTTTTCCATCGGCATCCTTGTGCTCAATCACCAGAGTGCCGAGCACGGTTTTGGCGACATGGCACAAAAGCGATTCCAGCAATTCCATCATCGTCTCGCAGTTGCCATACGCCTGGTAAACTTCGAGCATGGTGAACTCCGGGTTGTGCTTGCGCGACAGCCCCTCGTTGCGAAAGTTGCGGCCCAACTCGAAAACCCGCTCAAATCCTCCAACCAACAGCCGTTTCAGGTACAATTCAAGGGCTATGCGCAGATAAAAGTTGCAACCCAGCGCATTGTGATAGGTGATGAACGGCTGCGCCGCCGCACCGCCGGGTATCGCCTGCATCATCGGCGTCTCAACTTCAACGTATCCACGGCTGTGCAAGAATTGCCGGATTTCATGGATTATCTGGCTGCGGCGCAAAAATACACGCCGCACATCCTCGTTAGTCATCAAATCCAGATAGCGCTGGCGGTAGCGGATTTCCATGTCGGCCAGACCGTGCCACTTTTCCGGTGGCGGACGCAGCGCCTTGGCGAGAACAACGAATGACTCCAGCGCAACCGTCTTTTCCCCCATCTTTGTGGTGAACAACGTGCCGCGCACCCCGATTATGTCGCCCAAATCCAGTTGTTTGAACAGGGCGAAGGCTTCCTCTCCAAGCACATCTTTCCGCGCATAAATCTGCATCCGGCCTGTCTGGTCGCGGATGTCCGCGAAAATGCTCTTGCCCATTTCCCTGTGGGCGGTGACGCGCCCTGCCAGCGCCACCCGCCGGCCTTGCTCATATTTTTCATGGGCGCCGGCGCAGCTTTCATCCGGCGTAAACTGGTTGGCGAACGGGTCAATCCCCTTTGCGCGCCACGCTGCCAGTTTGGCCTTCCGCTGTTCAATCAATGAATTGGTATCAGCCATAATTCAAAGCCGGCATCAAACAACAAGCGCGTCCTGAGTGCAATTGCGAAAATACCGGTCTGCCGCGCATCAACGCCCTGACTGTGCGTCGCCCGTCTGCGGTTTGGGCTGCGGCACCGGCCACAGCTCCGACGGTTGATGCGCCGCCTGCATCAGCCGGGCCGCTTTTTTCAAAATCCTGCCGTTTTGCGACGAAACGTCGTTGCTCTCGCCCGGATCATTTTTCAAATCATAAATCGCAATCGGCTGCGAGGTATCCTTAAGCCGGATCGCCTTCCACCGGCCATCAATCAAAACCGCCTGGGAAAAGCCGCGCTCGTAAAACTCCCAATACAGGTAATCGTGTGTCGGCTGCCTGTTCGCGCGGCCAAGGAGTGTTGGGAGGAAACTGATGCTGTCAAGTTTGGCGGGCGGCTTCACTCCGGCCAGAGCCGCCGCTGTTGCCATGAAATCGCCAAAATAGCCAACATGCCACGAAACAGTTCCCGGCGCGATATGTTTCGGCCAGCGGGCAATTAATGGCACCCGGATGCCGCCTTCATAGAGGTCGCGCTTGATCCCGCGCCACGGCCCGCTTGAGGCAAAAAAAGTTGGGTCATTGCCCCCTTCCTTTTGCGGCCCGTTGTCCGAGCTGAAAAACACTATTGTCCTCTCATCCAAACCCAACTGTTTTAGCCGTGATAACAGCCGGCCAACATCTGCATCCATTCGGCTTATCATTGCCGCATAACCCTTGTTCGGCGCGGTCCAATCCATGCCCGCATAAGGCCCGTAATCGGGAACTTCCATGCCATCCTTCAAGGCACGAGCGCGCTCATTGTTGGCATGCGGAACCACCACCGAATAAAAAAGGAAAAACGGCTCCCGCGCGTGTTTTTCAATAAACGCAAGCGCTTCGCGCGCAAACAAATCCCCGGCATATTCGACCCGGTTTGTGGCGTAGCCGGCGCCTTCCTTGCCAACCGGCACAATCCCGTTGGCCAAAGGCACCCGCTCGGTGTTGCGCCACAAAAAATCCGGGAAATGATTATGCGCATGGGTCTGGTCCAGATACCCGAAAAAGTAATCAAACCCCTGCCGGTTTGGGTGCCCGCTGGTGCCATCCTGGCCAAGCCCCCACTTGCCTATCAGCCCAGTGGCATAGCCGGCCTTTTTCAATACCTCCGCCACCGTCACATCTTCGTCCCTCAATATCTGCGCCTCCGGATTCTTTTGGCCGGCGTTCCCGCGCACCCGCGTATGACCGGTGTGCAGCCCGGTCATCAACACGCTGCGCGACGGCGCGCATACCGTGCTGCCGGCGTAAAATTGCGTGAAACGGATGCCCTCGGCCGCCATCCGGTCCAGATTCGGCGTCTGGATTTTGGTTTGGCCGTAACAACCAATGTCCCCATATCCCAGATCATCGGCCAAAATGAAAATAATGTTTGGCGGAGGCGGATTTGTCCTGGTTGCCGCAACGCAAGTCGCGCAACAAGCAACGCCCAAGCACAACATCAAAGCCCTCTGAAAAATCAAAGCTTTCATACCAGGCCCATTGTCAACATTCCCCTCTTCTCTGGCAACCCCAACGTTGCATGTCGCCAGCACACAGAACGGCGGCCATTTCTGACCACCGTATCTTCGTAGCTGCCGCCGTAAGGCGGCAAAGATTTGTCCGCCGGCTTATGCCGGCGGCTACAGGTATTCTTGTGCGGGGCGGTCTGGAACGGCGCAAGTTGTTATTGGAAGCTATCTTGCGCTGGCTAAAACCAACTACGGAGAAGTTGGATTCCGACCACTCAAACTGGAGCCTTTCAACTTGAGTCCCTCCACTCCAACCAGGATGAAAACCACTTCAACTTGGTTTTTCGGGTTTGATTGCGACAAGGAGGTAAAAAATTTGAAAAAAAAATTTGACTTTCGTTTTTCACATGCTAACTATTAAGCCAAGTAATATGAATTTCGCTGTTCGTTTAAGGGTTGGCAGAGAGGTCTTGCTTGTGCTGCGGTACGAACAGCGACCCTCCAAGTTGGCCGCAGCACCCTTCTGAGCGTCCTGGTGAGGGCGTAAATGACCTCATCACCATGAGCCGGGGGCGACTCCGGCTCATAATTTTTTTCTTAACATTCGACCGGTTCCGGGGTAAAAAGCGCCCGAAAGTTATTGTTTTCAACCGCTCCCGGTGGTAAATTGTTTTGAGTATCGGCAGGTGGAAATGTTGTATGGCGAAAGATAAAAAAGAAGAGCCGGAAAGTGACTGGCTGAAAAACTCGTCGTTGTATCGCGAGTTTCAGGCTGAAAAGGAGGAAATCCTGCGCCATAAATGGTTGGAATCGGAAAAGGCCGGCTATGACATTGGGTACGAACGCGCTTTGACCGACTGGATTGTCAAACATCGTGCCAAGTGGCGCAAATGGCGCGCGCAGCAACTCAAGGAAGGCAAGCAACCCTGATGTTGCGGCGCATCGGCGCTGGCAGAGACCGCGGCAAAACAGGCACGAGGAAAAAATGACACCAAACAAACAGGCGCGTCCGGGCCGGCCATGGCATTAGCGGCGCGCGTTTTTTATGCCAAAACCAAAAGTAATCCTGGACGCAAAGGAAATCAAAGCGGTGCTTGGCCGGATGGCTCGCGCCATGGCCACCGCCGCCAAAAAAGAGGATTTCGTGCTTGTCGGCATTCAGCGTACCGGCGTTTTCCTGGCCCAGCGGCTTGCAAAACTGTTGGGCGAAAAATCAGGCCGCAATGTGCAGGTTGGAACATTGGACATTGCGATGCACCGGGATGACCTTCACGACAAGTTCATGCCGCCGGTTTATCCAACTTCGATCCCGTTTGATGTTACTGGCAAGACGGTGGTGCTGGTGGACGATGTGCTTTTCAGCGGGCGCACCATCCGGGCGGCGCTTGGAGCGCTGACGGATTTGGGGCGTCCGCGCAAGGTGCAACTGGCCGTGCTTGTTGACCGCGGCCACCGCGAACTGCCCATTCAGCCGGATTTTGTCGGCAAAACTGTGCGCACCCAGCCTGAAGACCATGTTGAGATGCGCCTTGTTGAAGACGGCGGCGCCGATGAAGTCCTGCTTTTCAAAAACCGGAAAAAGGCAAGCTCATGAACGAATCAACCTCCCATGCACCCATTCAGCCCGCGCCAGTCCAGTGGAAGCGGAAGGATTTGCTGGACATCGAAAGCCTCTCTCCGGAGGAAATTCGACTGGTGCTGGACACCGCTGAATCACTGAAGGACGTCGGCCGGCGGATGATCAAAAAGGTGCCGGCGCTGCGGGGCAAAACGGTTGTCAACCTCTTCATCGAGCCGTCCACGCGCACGCGCACCAGCTTCGAGCTTTCCGCCAAACGCATGAGCGCCGATGTAATCAATTTCACGGCCGAGGCGTCCTCCCTGAAAAAAGGCGAGACACTCAAGGACACGGTGCGAAATCTCGAGGCGTTAAACACTGACATCGTGGTAATCCGGCACAGCGCTGCAGGCGCGCCGCATTTCATCGCCCGCGTGCTTGAGGCCAGCGTGGTCAACGCCGGCGACGGCGCCCACGAGCACCCCACACAGGCGCTACTGGACGCCCTTACCATCCGCGAAAACAAGGGACGCATCGAGGGACTTAATGTGACGATTCTGGGCGACATCCTTTACAGCCGCGTGGCGCGCTCAAATATATGGACGCTGACCAAGCTCGGGGCGCATGTTACTTTGTGCGGCCCGACAACGCTGGTGCCGCGCGAGTTTGCAAGGATGGGCTGTTACATCACTCACAACATCGAGGAAGCCATCCGCTCTGCAGATGTCATCAACCTGTTGCGCATCCAGCACGAGCGCCAGCGCAAGACCATGTTCCCGGGCACAGCCGAGTACGCCAGCTTGTTCGGACTGACGCCGGCCCGTTTCCGCCTCACAAAGCCCGACGTGCTGATAATGCATCCGGGGCCAATCAATCGCGGCGTTGAAATAGCAAGCGAACTGGCCGACTGCGAACGCTCGGTAATCCTTGATCAGGTCAACAACGGCCTTGCAGTGCGCATGGCGGTGCTATACCTCGTCAGCGGCCATGGCGCCGCCGCCACGCAGACTTTGACGGCTTAAACTTCAACCATCTCACAGGCCGCTCTCCCCAGTCACGCTGCCCAAGGTCCTTGCAATCGCCAGGTCGCCTTCGTCTTACATTCCCCCACGCATGGCACTAAATTCCACCACATCCCCAGGCGCCAATACAGGCTCTGGCTCGCCGCGTTTAATCCGGCGCCAGTCAGATTGAATGCGCAACGCTCCGCCGTCGCGCAAAATAACAAATGCCTTTCTGGCAGCGTCGAACTTCGCCATCTCCGTGGCGGCATACAGTTTCATCCCCTCCTTCCACGGCACCTGCCTGACAACGCCCGTAGCGGTATCCTTGAGCGTTACCAGCGGGACTTTGGCGAGGGATGCCGCGCCTGTGACACCGGCTTTGGCCACCGCACCACCTGTTTTCACGCCTGCCACAGCCGTCTTGCCTGCGACCTGTGTTGCGGCCTGACCGCCACGTAAGGCGACCTTCCCTCCTGTTTGCACTGTTTTTGCGGCCACTTTACCGGAGGCAGTCGCCACCTTTGCAGGCGTCGAACACGAGCACGCCATTGCCAGCGCCATGGCCGCCATGATGCACTTCGACCACGTCCGAACCAACCGCTGCGCCTCCTTTGAGTTGAGATTCAATCTGAAGCAACCTTAAGGACAAATTTTTGCCGGAAGCCAGCCAAAAACATGGAGATGAATGCAACCGAAGTTTTCGGTAACATTATTATTATGTTGCGTAATACCTGTTCCCAACGCAATATTTCCACTCAACCGGGTGATTTATGCACATTCCGGACGGATTTCTCGATGTAAAGACCGCCGTTGCCGGCGCGGCCCTTGCCGCCGCCGGTTTGGGCCTTTCATTGCGCGAAGTCAGCCGGCAGGTTCCACCGGCAAGGATTCCACTCATCGGGTTGGGAGCGGCGTTTGTGTTTGCGGCGCAGATGCTGAATTTCCCGGTGCTGGCAGGAGCATCCGGGCATCTTGTTGGCGCGACGCTGTCGGCGATATTGCTTGGACCGTCGGCTGCGGTGCTTGTTATGAGCGCGGTGTTGATCCTTCAATGCCTCTTATTTGCCGACGGCGGCCTGACAGCCCTTGGCGCAAATCTGTTCAACATGGCGCTCGTGGCACCCTGGAGCGGCTACGCATTGTACCGGCTGCTTCGAAGGGTATGTGGGAACAGTCTGCGCGGGCGGCTGATGGCAGCGTCGTTTGCGGCATGGGCCTCCACGGTTTGCGCGGCAGTGTGCTGTGCCGGGCAGCTTGCTTTGTCCGGGACCGTTGCATGGGGCACGGCGCTTCCGGTGCTGGCTTTGGTACATATAGCCATCGGTCTGGGCGAGGGCCTGATCACCGCCCTTGTGCTGGCTGGAATTGCCCGGACACGGCCTGAGCTGTTTCCTCCAACTGAAACCGCCCAACCAATTGAAACATCCACAAGCGTGTTGCAAACCATCGGATTCGGCCTGCTGCTGTCTTTGGGCCTTGCTGCATTTGTCGCGCCGTTTGCATGTAGCTGGCCGGATGGTTTGGAATGGGCCGCTGAAAGGCTTGGCTTTGCCAGAGAGGCCGCGGACAAGCCCATATTTCATTCGCCAATGCCCGACTACCAATGGCCCGGCGTGGCGACGAATGGCTGGGGCACGGCCATCACCGGCATGGCAGGCGCGCTGGCTGCATTTTTGATCGCGTGGGTAACAGCGCGTTGGCTTGCGCCGGCCTCAAACGACTCCAAAACGACTGTGCCGCCGGCTGTAAGCAAGCAAGACGAGCGCAAATCCGACAATGACAATTGAAATGGCATCTGCCGGGCCGCGAGAAATCCGGCGGCTGCCGCCAGGTCTGAAACTGGCGGGCGCGCTTCTATTTACAATTGTGGTTGTTGCGCTTCCACGCCGCGATTGGCTGGATTACGGGCTTGCGGGATGCATACTGTTGTTGGCGATGATTTGGGGACGTGCTGCGTCATGGAAATTGGTTCGCCGGCTGATTTTGCTGGAGCCATTTGCGGCTGGCGTGGCTGCAATGTCGCTGTTTCAGCAGGGGGGTCTTGAAATCTTTTTGAGCTTGCTGGCCAAAAGCACTCTCTGCCTTTCCTGCGTGCTGCTGCTGGGAGCAACCACGCCTTTTTCACAGATTTTGGATGTGATGCGCCGGCGGCATCTGCCGGGCCTTCTGGTTACAACACTCGCACTGACATACAGGTACTTGTTCGTATTGCATGAAGAGATGCACCGGCTGCGGCGCGCCCGCCAAAGCCGGGCAATGGGACGCCGGCATGCTGATTCGTGGCGCGGGCAGGCTGGCATCATAGCCCGGTTGTTTGTCCGCGCCTCCGAGCGCGCCGGGCGCATATACGCCGCAATGTGCGCGCGCGGCTGGAAATCATGAATGCCCTGGAAGTACATAATTTGCGATTTAGTTATCCCGACGGCGTCGAAGCGCTGCGAGGCTTGAGCTTCACCGTTGCAGAGTGCGAGCGCGTGGGCCTGGTTGGCCCAAATGGAGCAGGAAAATCCACGCTTCTATGGCACTTGAACGGCCTTTTGCCCGAAATTCTCCCCAAAGAGCCTGCCGTAACCGTTTTTGGCATCCCTCTGATTCAAGCAAACCTTGAACGAATTCGGGCCGAAGTAGGATTGATGTTCCAGGACCCTGATGACCAGTTGTTTTGCCCGACCGTGGCTGAGGATGTTGCATTTGGGCCGCAACAAGCGGGCCTTTCAAAAGATGAGGTACAGCAGCGCGTTAAAAGTGCGCTTGCGCAAGCCGGGGCGTGCAACCTTGAAAACAGGCTTCCCCATCATCTCAGCCAGGGCGAAAAACGCCGGGTATGCCTGGCAGGTTTGCTGGCATGCAAGCCGCGGCTGCTTGCCATGGACGAGCCAACGAGCGATTTGGACCCTCGCGGACGCCGGGAGTTGAAGGCGCTGCTGAAATCACTGCCCATCACGCAGATCATTTCAACTCACGATCTCGAATTGGTCGTCGAGCTTTGCCCGCGTGTGATTGTTCTGGATGCCGGCCAAATCGCAGCCGAAGGCCCTACGGTGGAAATTTTCTCGGATGAACCATTCATGCTCAAGCACGGCCTTGAGCGCCCACATATCCTTCTACATCACCACCCGCATCCGGCTGGAGTCCAAAACAACAAAACCTGACGCTGCTGCAAGGCGGCAATGTTCACAGCCGTGGTTTCAGGCGTTAAACACCTCAGTTGCCCAGCCAGTAGATGATTGCGATCTGAAGCAAAAAAACTGCGGCAAGGCCAATCCAAATCAGCCGCTCCCGCAGACGAAACGAGCGCGGGCGTGTCTCAGCCAGCCAAAACCGGATTTTCAATGCCCCGATTTCGATGGTATCGCCATTGCGCAGCCGGTGCTCGCGCACAGGCTGGGCGTTGACCGATACCAGCGCCTCTGATAAAACCGCCAAAACAATACCATGTTGCGGCGCAAGCCGCAGCTCCAGATGCCTCCCCCAAACGCCGGGTTCTTCCAGCGTCAAGTCCAGTCCAGGCTCACGCCCCACGATAAAAGGAAAATGGCGGGCCTCAATTTTTTCGCCCGCCCTCTTTCCGGTTAGGATTTCAAGTTGAACCATTAAAAGACACGCATCGGCACATAAATCTTGTCGCCGGGATAAATTGGCTTGTCCAACTGCGGATTCTTAAGTGCCTTGTCGCAATCAATGATGAACGTCTCGCCGCTGGCACGGGTGACCTTGACCTTGCTTTTTTTTGCGTAATCGGTGAAACCGCCGGCCGATGCGATTGCTTTAAGCACGGTGGTTTCGCCAAGGTAAACTTGCCGGCTTGGATTCTTGACGTAGCCGTCCACGAAATAAAACCGGCTGTCCGGAGTGACGACCACAGTCAGATGCTTGTAGTACTTGGGAACGTACTTGGAATGAATTTCCTTCTCCAAATCCCCCTTTTTCTTGCCTGCCGCCACAATGGAGCCAATCAACTCCAGGGTGATGGTGCCATCTTCCTTGATGGTCTGCTGGATTGGCGGCTGGCCTTCCAAATCGCGCGGCCCGCTCAGCGTGATTTTGATGGTGTCGCCTTTTTGCAGCAAATCAGGGTTTTGCGGAGGGACATTGGTTGAAACGGCATTGGTGGCCGTCTCTGCTGCGCATGTCAGCATGGCAGCCGCCAATAATACCGGCAACACAAGCCATTCTTTCATTGAAACGCCCCGCATCATAATCCCTGCCGTCGCCTCTTTAGACAGCGGTTCAGTATTTTTGTTTAATCTCCACCTCAACCGCAGGCTCACCTTTCTTGGAGCCGGCAGCCTTTGGTTTGGTGGAATCTGAACCGGATTTGCCGTAGTGCGACTCCTCGAAATAACCGCTGTAATAATAGTAGTAGGAATCCTGGGACATGTTGATGTTGTTGAGGACGATGCCGGCAAGGTTGCCGCCGACCTTCTCAATCATCTGCTTGGCGCGCAACGTCATCGGCTGCGGATAGCGCCGGTATTGGACAACCTGCAACGCGTAATCCACCGTGCGGGCCAGCACAGAGGCGTCGCTCACACCCATGATGGGCGGGGAGTCGAAAAAGACATAGTCATATCGCCGTTTCAGTTCATCAATTAGCTCGCGCATCGCCTGCGAACTTAATATCCCCAAGGCACTGCTGGCCAGCTTGCCGCTGGGCAGGAAGTCCAGGTTTGGATGGGGCGTTGTCTGAATCACCTCTGCCAGCGTGTTTTGTTTGAGCAAATAATCTGTCAGGCCGATTGCATTGGATACACGCAGCATCTTGTGCAGGCTTGGCCGGCGCAAGTCCGAGTCAACCATCAACACCCGCGAGCCGTTTTGGGCGAAAGTAACCGCCAGGTTGAATAGCGTTGTGGATTTGCCCTCGCCGGCGCCGCCGCTGACAATTGTAATTGTGTTGCCGTCCTGCTTCTTTCTGGAGAATAGAAAGTTTGTCCGCAAGACACGGTAAGCCTCTGCATGCGGGCTTTCCGGTCCTTCATCCAGCAGATTGCCAACATTCTGCGGAATGACACCAAGCACCGGCGCCTGCAAGGCGCGTTCAACATCGTCAATCGTTTTGACGCTTGTGTCGAGGTACTCAATGAAAAAGGCAAGCCCGATTCCCAAAGCCAGTCCCAGCACCACCCCCAGCGCGATGTTCAACGTGGTGCGCGGCCGCACCGGCTTTATTCCAGGCTCGGCCTTGTCCACCACCTTTACCGTGGTCACCCCGATCTGCTTGTCAATGGCGGCAGACGCTGCTTTCAAGGTCAACGCATTCCAAAGCTGGCGCTTGTGCTCCAAGTTTTCCCTGGCCAGAAGATACGGCCGCATCTTCTCGGCGGCAACGCGCTCACGTTCCTTTGCAGCCTCCACGGTTTGCTTGAGCACCTCTGCGTTGGCTTTGAAGGAGGCAACCTTTGCCTCCAAACCCATTATTATGCCTTCAAGCCTGTCGTTGACCTGTCTTTCAAGCGTCTCAAGCAGTTTATCCAGTGCCACCATCACAGGGTGGTCTTTGGCATAATCGGCCTCATTGAGCGCCCGTTTTTGCTCGGTCTCCGCCAGTTTGTTCAGCAAATCGCTTAATGCAGGGTCCGGATTTGCCTGCAGAACAGCTTTCTTTAATTCCGGACGGCTGAGTTTCTTCAAATAATTGAGCAATTCATTCAGTTTGTTGTACTCGCCCTGGGCCTCGACAGCCAGCGCATCGAGGCGGCGGATGGTTTCGGACTCCATGCTGCCGATTGGGTGGCCGCTGAACGGGTCAATCAGGTTCAATTCCAGGTCCTTCCTCAGCTTGTCAACCTCCGCCTGTGCATTTGTAAATTCACGCTCCCGGATGGCCAGTTGTTCTTCAAGCACTTTAAGGCCCTTTTTGGCCGATTCCTCGCGGTCTTCCAGCCGGTACTCCTTGTAGGCATTGGCAATTTCATTTGCAATGTCCGCCGCCTCCTGCGGGTCATGGCTGAAAACGTTTATTTCGATGATGCTGGTGTTCCGGTACTGGTTAAGCCGCAACATGCGGGAGAGCTTCAAAAAGGCGATATCCATCCGGTATGGGGTATCCATCTTGTCCTGACGGGCGAAACGCTCCTGCAACCCAAGTTTGGTGATGACACGGTTGAGCACTGCCGACGATTTTATCAACTGGAACTGTGTCTCCATCCAGTATGGATCGAAATTTTGAACGTAGCTATGGCCCATCAGAGGCTCCACATCCGGGACATCTTTCGACACCTCGATGCGCGCCGTGCTTTGATACACCTCCGGCAAAAACATCGTGACCAGCGTCGCAGTCAGCACGACGAGCATGAAGACCGTCAGAATCACGGCTTTGCGCACCCTTATGATGCGCCAGTAGTCAAGGAAATGGAGCTGCGAATCCGACGCCTGGCCGGCGGTCTGCGCTCCAAAAGTTGTCTTCTCAGCATCCATGGAAAAAAAAGGAGGCTAGTTTCCCGGTCCTAGCCTCCCCAGCCAAAAATTTATCCCATCAATAGGTGGCCCGCAAACCCACATAACCAACATTCCTGTGGTAGCTGCGGTAGCCAACCAGTGGGTCGAGGTCCGAGCTTAACAAGTCAAAGTTGTAACCCAGCTCGGCGGCAAGGTATTTGTTGATGTTATAAGTCAGATTCAATCCCAGCACCACAAAGTTTTCATTTTGCTTGTTGGCAATACCACCGCGGAACTCAGAATTTTGGTAGGAAATCTGCACGCTGCCGAGAAACTTTTCCTGTATAAAAGCATGGTTTATCGCTGCGTAAACCATTGTGCTCTCGGAATCCAGCGTGTAAGAGCCGGTCGCATCCGGCGCAACCACATCCGTCTGGTTGCGCGCATGCTTCACGCCAATGAGGGCCGAGCTGCCTTCGAGGTAACGCCATTTAAGCGCAACGTCAAAGTATGGATTTGTCCGGAGCTTCGCACCCGGCAGCCGGTGATAATCCACCGTCTGAGCGCCGCCACGAAAATTGGCCGACAGGTATGGATTGAATGTATGGTCCAAACCAACAAAGTAGTAATGCGAATATGAATCGCGCGAATTCGGCATTGCGTTGATCGGTGCGGGCAGGAGCACATCGCCGCTGGTGAAGTGGATTGCGCCAAATTGATAGCCCAGCAACGCAATTGTCGGTTCAGAAACTTTGTACTTCAAGTTGATGGTGCCCAAGTGCTCAAGCCGGTCAAGCAGCGCGCTGTAGCTGCTGCGGCCCAATGTCGCAAAGGCGCCCTTTTCCTCATAGTCATACCACGTATTGCGGTATCCAAGGCCGACTCCAAATTTCTCGGTCAGAAAGGCGTCAAAGTTGGCGTCCACAACATTACGCAGGTTGTTTCCATTGATCCGCAACGGCACAGCCGCCAGCGTGCCCGGCGCATTGATAATCGGCGCTTCCTGCGCAGCAGCAAAATTATCGGTCAGTGTAAAACGATACCGCTCGGAAAAGGCGTGGTTGAGGGCGGCATCAAAGATATGCATGTGATCAGCGCTGTGCGGTTTGCGACCGTCATAATACCGCAAGGCGTACCTGTAAGCGGCGCTCACCTCGGTTACATCGCTGCGCAAACGCAATTTAGCCGAAGGGCTGATTTCCGTCCCCCACGCATCCTGTCGCAACGGGCTTGAACGCGTGGCGATATTATCATCGTAGAAGCCGCGCACCGACAACGAAACGCTGTACGGCTTTGCCGCTTCCGCCGGCGTCAGCACCGGTAGCGCTTCGGCCGCCTGTAATCCAACCGTCCCAATTACAGCAACACCTGCCAGGGCAAGAATCGTTTTCATAACCTTTTTGCTCATTCGCAATTCCGAGTTTTGCCGTTAATTACCTAGCTCTTGTTCTCTTTTATGCCTTCAAGTCAAATATGTCAAACAGGAAAAAGACTTTTTTTACAAAAATTTTGACACCCCGGTCATGGCGGCAGCCCACCTATCTTACGGCTTTTGGGCCACTGCCTTTGTCCGGGCCGTCAGTTCAACCAAATCCATTAAAATCCTCTTTGTTTCCTCCAAAGTAATGTCCACCGCCGGCGTCTGTTCATCCTTTGTCTCGTCTTCATCTGCCTCCTCGGCGGATTTTGCGGGTTTTTCCTCCTTTAATGCCACAGTATTGGTGCGGCTCAAAGGCGGCGGCAAGCCGGGTTGGTCTGCCAGTTTCAGGGTTATTTCATACGTCTTGTAAGGTGGCTCACCCCGGCGTTTAAGTTCATTTTTCCGCGCCTCGGCCCGCGCATCCGCCTCCTTTTTTTCGTTCAGACGCTGCTGTTCGTTGAGGGAAACGGTTTTGTCGTCCACTTTTTTGCGATGCCTTTCGATCTCACCCCGCAACCATACCAAATCTTTGTCGGTGGACTGCCGCGCCTCCGAGCGTTTGCGTAATTCCGCCAGATGCGTTGAAATCAAGTTCATCGGCTCATACTCGGCGCTCTGGATGGTATCCCAGGGCAACGCCCGCGGCAGGGCTGCCTCCCCAATTTCGCCGAAGTTGTTGAACGATGGCAGCACAATGTCCGGAGTTACACCCTTGAGCTGCGTGGATGAGCCGTTGATACGGTAGAACTTTCTGATGGTGAACTTCAGGGCGCCCAGGTTGTTTGTGGTGCGCAAAAACCGGTTAATCTCCTGGACTGTCTGAACAGTGCCCTTGCCGTGTGTCGAGATGTCACCAACCAAAAGCGCCCGCCCGTAGTCCTGCAGCGCCGCCGCAAGAATCTCGGAGGCCGATGCGCTAAACCGGCTCACCAAAACAACCAGCGGGCCGTTGTACGCCACATCTTCATCAGTGTCGGAATCCACGGTCACGCGCCCGTCAAAATCCTTTACCTGTACAACCGGGCCTTTGGGAATGAACAAGCCGGTCAGTTTTATGGCCTCCTCCAGCGAGCCGCCCCCGTTGCGGCGCAAATCGAGGATCAAACCGCTTATTTTCTCCTCCTGCAGTTTGCGAAGCAGCTTGCGCACGTCTGTCGTGGTGCTTTTGTGATCTGCAGAGCGGTTCCCCATGTCTGCGTAAAAGCTGGGCAAATCAATTATCCCAATCCTCTGCGCCGGCTTGCCGTCCTCAGGCGGCAACTCGATAATCTTGGCCTTTGCCTCCGAATCCTCCAGCGGTATTTCGGCCCGAATCAGCGAGACTACCTTGCGCACGCTCTCATCGGAGGCATCTGCCGGAATTACTTGCAACCGCACCTCCGTCCCTTTTGGACCGCGAATCATCTCAACGACTTTGTTGAGCTTCATGTCAATCACATCCACAAAATCCTCGGAACCCTGCGCCACCCCGACTATCCGGTCGTTTGGCTTGAGTTTTTTGCTCTTCTCGGCAGGCCCACCGGGGGTCAGAGACACGATCTTGCAGTAACCATCCTCCGAGCGAAGCAGCGCGCCTATCCCAAACAAGGAGAGCTTCATGTTGATGTTGAAGTTTTCGTAGCTCGGCTTGCCCATGTATTCAGAATGTGGGTCATAAACATGAGCCAGCGCGCTCAGGTACACCTGCAACACCTCGTCGGTATCGAACTCAAGCAGCATCCGCATCTGGCGTGCATACCGACGGAGGATGAGGCTGACAATGGCATCGTGTTTCTTCTTGTTCAACTTCTCCTGCAAGTACTCGAAGCGCAGCCGCTCCCACCAAAGTTTTTTTGCTTCATCCAAATCTTTTGGCCTGGGCTTGTCCTTCCTGTTGACGAGATAACGGTCATCCGAATCAAAAGTGAACTTTTCGGTGTGCAACGCGTTGGTCACAAACATCACCTGCTGTGCAAAACGGTCCAAAAACCGGGCGAAAATGATTTCCGCTGGCTGTGTATCACCGAGCCGTGTCGTCAGCCTCCCAAGTTCTGTCCGGAATTTCTCGAATTCCTCGACATCCGATTGCAGGAAAAGCATATGCTGCGGGTCCAGGGCATCGAGGTACTTGTCAAAAAACAGGCCGGAAAATTGTTCATCCAGCGGATGCTGCAGGTAATGGTTTCGCTCCAGCAACTTGGAAACCACCATGGCTATCCGCCTGTCATCAGGCCCCGGCTCCCGCGGCGTGTGCTTGACATCCAGTTTTGACAGCACCGCCAAATCGTCCGCACCGCGGCTTGTCCCAAGCAGCAACAAACCCGCCAGCGATATGATCAGTAATCTCTTCATGCTTTTAGCAGCCGCGATGCCCGCGACCTTTTATCTTCCTTAGATTATGCCACATCTCTTTTCGTTCAGCCAGAAAAGACTTTTGCCTGCTTACGGGGCCTTCTCAACCTCCTTTTTGGCCTTTCCAGCTTCCGCCTGTTGTACCGCCTTTTCCAATTCTGCCTTTGCAGCCTGATGCAGGCTGTCCTTGATTTTGGCAAGAGTCTGCCGCGCCGCATCGAGCCGGCCTGATTCCACCTGCCACCTTGCAATGTGTATCAATACCCCCTCACGCTCAACATCATCCCGCGCCAGCTTCAGGGCCGCTTCCCAAGCCGCCAATGCCGAGTCCGCCAATTGCTGCGATGGCGGCGGCTCCGGCGCATCGGGGCGCGGTGGCGGCGGCTTCAAAGCATAATATGTCTGGGCAAGCTCGGTCGCAGTTATGAAATTGCCCGGATCAAGCTCCAGCGATTTGCGGTAAAGCCCCTGCGCCTTTGCAATCACCTCTGCTTCCGAAAGCCGGTAATACGCACCTGCAGACGCCCGAAACAAATGGATGGTCCGCGCCAAATTCCCATAGTACAACCCCTCTTTGGGGTTCAATTCGATGGCCTTCTCATAGCATGCAAAGGCATTTGTCGCAGGCCCGTTGTGCCCGTAGTAGTTCCCAAGGTTGTTCCAAACTGCGGGCAAATTCGGCGCCAGCTCGCGCGCCTTCTCCATCTGCGCAAGCGCCTCCTGGTCGCGTCCGATATCCCTCAAAAAACCCGCAAACGCAAGCCGTGCCCTGGCATGGTTTGGATAATCGGCAATGAACTTTTCATAAGCTTTGCGCACCGGCTCAAGCCGGTCTTGAATCCGCGAACGCAAAATGCCCTGCTGAATTGTCGCATCGCCTATCCGGTTCGTAAGTGTTATTTGTATCCACTCCTCTATCTCGGCCTGGACGGCATCGTCAAATTCCATCAGCTTCTGAAACTTCCGCTCCACCCGCTCATCGGCTTCGGACGCGCCACCTTCCGGTGGAGCCGCGGGCGCCGTCTCTGCCGCTCCTGCCGGCCCGCAAATTGCCGCCTGCGTTATCAGCGCCAGCCACAACAGCCTGCAAAAACTCCGGCTGATATTAGCTCCCGGCAAAATCATACTTCGTGGCAAATCCCCCAATAAACATCCAGCCTCCTGGCCAGAAACAGTTTAACCGCCTTGAGCAACACACGTGCCTCAAGTTCCCGGCCGCTTGCAGTTATCTCGGCAAGACTCATCCCGGGCCGCACCTTGAAGCAATCCTGCGCTATGATGGGGCCTTCGTCCAGGTGCATCGTTACAAAGTGCGCCGTGCATCCCACGATCTTCACACCGGCCTCATAAGCCTGCCGGTAGGCCTGTGCACCCGGAAACGACGGCAGCAACGATGGATGAATGTTGATTATCTTGTTTTTGTAGTGCCACACAAATGTCGGCGACAGTATCTTCATGAACCGCGCAAGCACCACAAAGTCAACCTGATGTTCTTCAAGGATTTTCAGCGCCTTTTGCTCCGCCTCAGCCCGCTCAACCCAGGGCACGTGGAAAAATGGAATCCGAAACCGCCGCGCCACCGGCTCGAGGTCCGGGCGGTTGCCCAGCACCAGCACCGGATCGGTCTTAAGCCGCCCCGCCTTCCATTCCTTTAACAAAGTCTCAAGGCAATGCGGCTCTTTTGTCACAAAAATCGCCATCCGCTGCCGCCGTCGAGGATCGAACATCTTGAAGCCAACTTCCATCCCCAGCTCCCTGCCCAGCTCTTCCAGCCCCGATTTTACACCCGCCTCGTCCAACTGCCCCTTTTTCCAGGAAGCCTGCAGCGTCATGCTGAACTGGCCGCGTGTTACCTGCTCCTCCAACGCCTCGATGTTGGCCTTTTTACCAAACAGAAAACTCGTCACGCGCGCAACCACCCCCGTCCGGTCGCGCCCTATCACCGTAATGGTCGCAAACTGTTGCATTTACGGCAGTAATCATGCGGCAAACCGCAAATCAAATAAACACAAAACATATGGTACACTGCGCGGATGGCACGCTGGCAAATTCAGGCGGGTCTTGCTAAAGTTGCGCGCCATGAACATTGATTCCAGGCGATTGGAGCGGTTGCGGCGCAGCCTACAACTGGCCCTAAACCATGAATGGCCGCAACTGGACAAGACACAACAAAGGCTTGCCAAACTTTCCACCACCACCATTCAGCAGCCAACCGATGCGCACCCCGCGCCATTAATCGTAGCCACCGTGGCCACTGACGGCGGCGAATGCCGGCTCAGCCTTGAACCAATTCGCGTCCAAATCATCCGCGTCGCCGACTCACAAGGAACCATTTACTTCGAGGACTTTATTCCGCTATCGCTGGAGCCTTCGGAGATTTTCCGCTTCTTTTTCAAGGCCGAACCACGCCTGCAAAAGTTTCTCGACTGGCTCGGCGTGGACTGGGACGTGCTCCTCCCGTCCTCCGATTTTCAGCGCAGTCATCTGCTCGAAATGATGCGTGAACTGATGGAATGGGCCGCTTTGCTAAAACTGGCCAGCCTTTCCCCGCCCAAACTCCTCGTGCGCGACGGCCTGTTGCGCAGCGTGTTGTTGCCGGATGCCGTGTTTCAACGATTACGCGACCGGTTCACCGCGTTCACCCAAAAACACGGCCACCTGCTGGTTGGCGTAGCCAAACGCTCACGCGTCATCAGCTACCTCTCTGTCGCAATCGGCCTTGCTGAAAGCTTTGCCAGTGGCAAACCAGCCTATTTACCCGTGCCGCCAGAATTGGAGCGCGAAGTTGCGCCGACCCAATATCGTTGGATTGGCAGCCGCGCCATGGGCCAACTCCACATCGCCAGACTTGACCTGGGCGAAACTGTGCCGTTGTTACCGGTGGACGTGGCGGCGTGGCAGATCGAACGCGTGCCGGAAGTGATGACCTTGCTGCACAAATCCGCCCGCGCCAGTTTCCCTATCCGCGGCTATCCGCAACCGCTCATCGAAGCCCACACCCACGCCCATCTCGGAGGCTTGGAAATTGAGATACTGGAAGAAACACTCTTCACCCAACTGGCCGACCGTCACCCTGCCGTCGCCACCCAAGCCCGCCGCCTCCGCCTCCTCGGCCGCCAACTCGCAGAAGAGCTTCCCGACGCCAGCGGAGCGCCTTCATCCTGAACCGAAATCGCTACGGCCCATGCGATCCAATGCACTGCTAAAGACGAGTGTTAGCTTTGCTCCAAAGCGATGAAACCCGCACTCTCTGGTTCGCTCCTTTGTACGCTCAGGGTTCGATCCCGATGAGGATCAACGGGACGGCTGGCACACCTCGCCCGTGACGGACAATATTGTAAAGTTCGGCTTCGTAGCAGCCCACGCCAGAACTCATCTGGCTTTGGAGGGACTTCATGGGCAAAACTTCCACGCCAACGTCAATGCGGTCGCCGACTTAGAAGGCGAGGCGCTTGACGAACAGGTCGTATGCCACGAAAGCATACTTGCCGAACTGAACCTCAAGCGCGACGCGGTCCTTGACGAAATCCGTCTGGTTGTAACTGAAGATGGGTTTCTCGCCTGCTGCCTCAATCTCCTTCTCCTGTTCCTCAGCGGGCAGCGTCAGCGTTTTGCGAATCAGCTTCTCGCTTCGCGTAACCCAATAATTCACACGACTTTCCTCCCATGACTTGCGACGGAGAAGACGCTTGAACGCCGTGTTCATGGCGATTGGGCTGTAAAGAAGTTTGCCCTTCATCGTCTTCTCTTTCGACACCTTGGTCTTGCACTTTGCAGCATCCACCGCCGCGATGACTTCCTGAATCTCCTCCCAGAGCGTCGGTTTATGGACTATCAGGAACTCGATGCCGTTGAGATGGGAATACGTCTCAGCAATTTTCATTTGACGGCGTGCTTTTTGAGCTTGGAGGTGTCTCAAGCAGTGCCATTTGGGCAGTTTCGCGTTTGCTAGTCCACGGAGCAATTGTCAAGCTGTTTCCAGCTTTGATCGGGTCGTAGCTCGGCCTGTCCATCGGGCGCGTCCTGAGGGTTCCCGCAAATTCGGCTTCGATCCGCTCTCACGCGAGCTTCACATACTTGGGAACCACCTCCGCTCCGGCTCATCGCAGACCATGTCGCACAGCCGCAATAATCGAGGTTCCTGACCCAAGGAACGGGTCTAAAACCCAATCGTCCCTCTTCGTCATGGAAAGAACCAGACGTTCAACCAACTCAACGGGAAACTGCCAAGGGTGCTCGGTTTTCTCAGGCAAAAGCTCAGGGTGCCAGCGCCCAATCCGCTTGCGGATCGTTTGTCCGGCGGACGCCTTTTTCATCAACTCCAATTTTCAAGGGCTGACTCCAGGATTAGACGCAGTGCGGCAACTTCAAATCTACTCGTATCACATTATTTGATTTTGTATTTCTGTTTGAGCGATTGTTGCAAGAACGAAGCATCGAAAGTATAAATGCCATCTGGTTTTTCCGCAAAACATTGAATCAATAAACCAGTCTTTGGTTTGTAAAATGTATAGGTCTTTCCCGGTTCGTATGTCGTATATCCAGAGAAGGTAGCTGTATTTCCATGAATATCGACTGAACCGGTCGTATAAGCCTCTCCAGGCGTCGAGTAACTGTATGATTTTACCGAATTATTCTGCTCAAGAATGGCAAAATATTTGAAACTATGCTGCAAACTAAGCTCGGATGCTCTCAGCAAGGCAAAATCCTGAACTCTTTCTCCTGATGTATAACCATTACCGCAAAAATACACTCGAAACACATCTGGTGCTAACTGAGTCTCGCTGAAACCACCAGTAAATCCGTTGGACTGATAAGGTGTTGCACATCCAGCTAGATGAAAGATGGTAACGCATGCGACCGCTAGCAGGAACGTAGTTTTTAATTTGTGTGTTCCATCCAGCGTTTTTCGTTTCAAGACCGTCAGACCGGCCGTGTTGAAGCTCCACTTAACATAGCTATTTGGAAAATGTCTGTTCATTTATCCGTGAGACTAGCGAAAGTGGTGAACTGCGTCAACCACGTTTTCCTATTGTTTACGATGAGTCAAAATTGGATGAGGGCGGGATATTGGCTTTTTTACCCGCCGTGGCGCACCGGCCAACTCAGCTCCATCGCATGCCTTGGCGGTTGATGTTTCAAAAAATCTAGTCCATTAAACGCCTGAACAACCAAAAGCTGAAACCGATGATACACCGATTCCCAATGACCAACCAGAGGAGTGTGTCAATGCTGCTGCGGCGTGGACTTCAGACAGTCGAGGATTCCATGTTGCACGGGTTACGGCAGTTGGCGAGTTATAATCGAAGGCCAATGGGCACGATCATTCTGATGCCAGTCCCATTCCGGTTCAAAACTTTGGTGCTGATCTATCGGCGCCGACGCATGAAACGAGCGCGGTTGCAAAGCACGCTTGATTAGTTGAGGTGGATTCTGACAAAATCCAGAAAGCACAACGCGCTGCTATCACGGGATAGAACGTTATGAAATTATCTCTTTACTCCGATAAGCAGGCAGTCGGATTGTTGAAAGGGTTTTCGCCAGTTCCACACCACCTGGAAGTTGAAGTTGTTGTGCCGCACAGCGAAAGCGGCCTGCCAGGATTCGGAGAGTTCTTGCTGGTGGAAGTAAGTAAAACGATGGCGCTGGTGGGACGGGTCAGCCGGTATCAGGCGGCAGGACAACTTACCAGCGCGCAGGGCGACGCGTATCTCGCTGATCTCGCCAAGAACGCCGAGAGTGTGCCCGCGCCCATCATGCGCCAGATGCTCCGGTACAATCTCAAAATCCAGTTGCTCGGCCAGCTCAGCCTCGATGGCAATCAGTTCCGTTTCGGTGTAGGTGAACGGGCGTTCGCCACGATGGGCAGTCAGGTCCGCGAACCCTCCGACGCAGCGCTGGCGTTTCTCTGCAACGTCGGACTGGAGAACGATTCGACCGCCGCGCCGCTCGGTCATCTCGTTTATGGCCAGCGCGTGTTGGACAAGGTACCGGTCAACTTCAGCGTGGCGCGGCTCAAAGGCAAACGCAGCTTTGTGTTCGCCCGCGCCGGTTACGGCAAGAGCAATCTAATCAAGTATCTGGTCTCGCAACTCTACTCCACGCCGCCGGATGTCGGGCTGCTCATCTTCGATCCGGAAGGCGAATACGCCCTGCCGGACGCGCACGGGCGTCCGGGCTTGGTGAATGTGCCAGCCTTGCGCAACCGAATTTCGCTTTACACCAACCGCCGGGTACAGGACGAGTATGCTGCCATTCGCAAGGGCGAGGTGCTGGTGGATTTCGGCGATTTCCCGCCGCAAGACATTGTCGCGGCCTTTGTGCCTGCCGATAAACAGGAAATGGTCTTTGCCAACCTTTTGCGCAGCCTCGACTGGGATGTTTGGCGCAAGCTGGTTGAACTTCTAGCCAGGGACGGTTTTGCCGCCGACAACAACGCCGTAGCCAGGTTGCTCGCCTACAAACCGCGTCAGGAAGACGTAAGTCTGGGCGCGATCAAAAACAATCTGTTGCCGGCCATCAAACGTCTCCACCGCAGCGGAGCGACCATCGGCAAGAACATCATCGAGGAACTGCGTCAGGCCCGCGTGATCGTTGTGGATGTGTCATTGCTCGGAAGCGAGGATGCGCTTGCGGTGACGGCCTTGATCCTGCGTCGCGTTTTTCAGTACAACATCCGCCATCTCACCGAAGCCGGCAGCCCAACGGTCCGCGCCCTCGCGGTGCTGGAAGAAGCGCAGACCATGCTCGGCGACCGGCGGCTCGACGACAGCAACATCTTTGTCCGCTGGGTCAAAGAGGGACGCAAATACGGTCTTGGGGCGATCCTTGTGACCCAACAACCGGGCGCAATTGCCGACCAGATTATCAGTCAGGGCGACAACTTTTTCGCTTTGCACCTGCTCAACGACGCCGACCTGCAAACGCTCCAGCGACACAACGCCTACTACACGGATGAAATCCTGAACTACCTCCGCGCCGAGCCGATCATTGGCAACTGCTACTTCTGGAGCGCGCCCCACCAGCCATTTGTCCTGCCGGTACGCGTGGCGGATTTTGAGTCGGTCTGCCAGAAATCGCCGCAGCCAACTTCCGCGCCCAGGAAACCGGCCACGACCATCCCGCAAGCAATCAAAGATGCGCTGGAGACAAACCCGCGCGTCTGGCTTTACCCGGTCGGTTCGTTCAATGGGAAAAAGGAAAGCGGCTGGCTTGCATTCAGCGCAGACTATCTTGAAACCGCCGTCGCTGATGCAACCGGCATTGAGCACAATGAGTTGGCCGGCGAAATTGCCACGGTGCTCCAACGTCACAAAGTAAAAGAAGGTTACGCTGTCTTGGAAGGAGTAACCCGTAAAGTCTGGGCAATCCCGCAAACCGAGCTAAAGCTTGCCAGCAAGAAACCACGCCAAACCATTGTCGAAATCACCGACGAGCTGTAGTCCGTTGCCACGTGAGCCAAATCGCTTCCAACAACCTCCGCCAACAAGCCGCGGTCGTCCTTTCCTTCGCCGCGTCACCCAGCAAGTTTGCCAGGGCCGGCATTGAGCTGTCTCTTCGGCGTGCAACAAGTCGCCGCGAAGATTCCCACCACCGCATGCAAGGTGATGCCGGGAAATAGATTGGCCATGATAGTTGTCATGGCTTGGTTTCCTGCGCTTTCAGTTGCTGGCCGACTTCCTTGAGCCGTGCCACATACGAATCGGGCAGACGCCCGGTGTTGTCCGGCGGAACATTGAGGAGATAATTGGCGTGGCGGGAATTGCAGATTTTGAGCATTCCAATAATGTCGGATGCGCTTCGCAGACGGGTATCACCAATGGCCTTTTTCCAAAACCAAGCCGGCGTGATGTAATCGCAGACCTCCGACGGATTTGTGTTGCCGTCGGGCGGCAATTCCTTTCCGGGCTGCCGCTTCTTGAGCCACGGATACTCGTAACTGTGAATGTCAGTCTCTTGGAAATCGTGCGAGTTGTTGGCAATGACAAGACAGTTCGGCTGAAGCGATTTTATGTGCGCCTTGATTGCCGGCCAATCTTTGCCGGTGTACTTGTTGCGATACTGATCAATCCAAATCAAATCAATCGGGCCGTAATTGCTCAGCAATTCGGTCAATTGCTTCTTGATGAATCCGACATAATCGCCCGCTGCTTCCGGCGGCAGACCATGCAGCGAAGGTTTTCCCACCGGCAAGGTGTTGCCGCCTTTGCCATCGTAATCACCTGGAAAACAGTAGTAGAGACCCACCTTCAAGCCGCGCGCCCGAAAAGCGTCCACAAACTCCCGAACAATGTCGCCTCGACCGCCCTTGTAATGAGTGAAAGCCGTGATGTCATGCGAGGTGTATTGGCTGTCCCACAAACACCATCCTCCCGTGTGTTTCACCGTCAAGACCGCGTACTTCATTCCAGCGGCCTTGGCCGCGTCGGCCCATTGCCCGCAATCCAGTTTCTCGGGCCTGAACGTTGCGGGGTCTTCGTACCCATTCGCCCATTGGCACCCGTTGAACGTGGCGATGTTGAAGTGGATGAACATTCCGAATTTCCAGGACAGAAATTCCTTCTGCAACTGATCAAGTGGTTTTCCTTCGCCAGCAATGCTGTTGGCGATGTGTGCCGCCAGGACCCAGAGAATGATGAGCTGTTTTTTCATAATTTTTTGAATGCTTCGAGGTTAAGGGGATACTTGCCATATTCGCGCACCAGCCTCACGATGGTATCGTAGGTTTTGCCGGCAACGTTGCTGGAGACCGAGTGATCGCTCTGGAAAATCAGGCCTCCGCCTGCCGCCGCGCGAAGCCGGTGCAAAACTTCTTGACGCACTTCCGTGGGGTCGCCGCGCTCCCATACGCGAATGTCGCTGCCGCCGCAGAAGGCGAGTTGGTGGCCATATTGCGCCCTCAATGCAACGACATCGAGGCCGGCTTTGACTTCCAGCGGATTGTAGGCGTCCAGTCCCATCTCGATAAAGTCCGGCAGAATGGCTTTTACATTGCCGCAACCGTGGTAGATCACCGGCAGATTGTTCTTGTGGCAGAGTTCGATCATCGCCTGAACGGCAGGCTTGAAATAGGCGCGCCAGTAATCGGGGGAGAAAAACATCCCGTTCCGGTAGGCCACATCGCCCCAGATGACAAAACCGTCCAGCCAACCTTTGCCGGCTTCGATCTCGGCGGCGGCGCATCGATAGTAAAACTCCCCGATGCGGAGCAGTTGTTTGCCGAAACGGTCGGGATATTCGCCAATCCACGTCAACATGTTCATCTGGCCGAGCAAACGGGTGAAGCACTCCGATGCCTCGATCATGCTGCCGTAAACTGGAAAATCCGGCCACAACGATTTCACCGTCTCGATCCACGGGGGCGAGTTGCGCGAGAAACCGTCGCCTACGCCTGCGATCTGATTGTCGCCGCCGCTGAAAAACCGGCGCGGATCGGAGGGGGCGTCGAACTCGAACGCCTCAAGTTTTTCAATCGTGTCAGTATCCCAACCGACCTGTTCGGGCATGGGGAAATCGAAACGTTTGCGCAGTGTCGTTTCAAAGCCGGTTTTGACGACGACTTCCTCGGCGTCCTCGCGGATAATTTGGAAAGGCTGGATGTGCGGGTCCATGTTGGGGACCGTGACGATCCAATCGAGGTCGTAATAGTAGTACGGGTTGGCGTCGGATGGCAGGCCGAGTTCCTCACGCCAGCGGCGGATGAAGCCGCCCCAGAAGAAATCGCTGATGGGGACGCGGTCCGGTTCCTGGTGGTGGAGCGCCTTGTTCATGCGGTCAAGTTTGCGCAGGGTGTTTTCCTTCCGCACAGCAGTACCAGTGGCTTTGCCGGTCGTGTCAAACATGCTCATGGTTGGTTCTCCACTTGTGGATGAAGCGAGGCAATCGTCAGAGATGTATTGTGGGAGTTTATCGGTTGAGCGGTGAGGCTCAAAAGCTTGGGGTGGCCATTTTCCAACATCAGCTTGAGCATTTCCAGCCGCTGGAATCCCTGACGAGTGCCGTCGTCCCACGTGATCATGAAAGAGGTTTTAGGGGCGGCCCCATACTCTCGAGATTCGGAGAATTCATCTCGTCTCATGCCCGTTCAAATGGAACCTTGCTCCGCCCGGTACTGTTTTTCCTTGCCACATCCATCTTCAGTTACCCCGTTTTTATACTGCACAGATTATCGGACTTTTATGGAGTCTAACAACACGAAAAAATCCATAATTGCATGCTCATCGCACCGGCATGGATGGGTATTATTTGCTGCAGCGGTTTATGCTTCAGGCAGTCGAAAGAGTTCATGTTGGCTGGGTTGAGGCACTTGGCGCGTTACAATCAAAGATCAATGGGCGCAAATGCCACGATACCGGCACTTTACGGTTTCCAAATTCTCGCGCGCAGCGGCCGGTACAGGTGCAAGCAGCCCAAACTGTCCGGCAAGAAACCACGCGCCGACATTGTCGAAATCACCGGCAAGCTTCCATCCTTGCCGCGCGAATGTATTTATTCAGGCAAATCCTGCCAGCAATTCCAATACGTGCCGAAAGACAATTTTGCTCATGGGCCGCTGGGAGGGTTGCATCCTTCATCGGCCAGCGCTTTAAGGCAGGCACGGGCCTTGAGAAGTTGCTGCTGCTTTTGCGCTTCGATCTCGCCGGCGCCAACCTGCTGCTGCCAGATGCCTGACACAAACTGCTCCAATAAAACACAACACCATCTAATCCTGCAGACAGGCCATAACAAGCCAGCCCGCTCCAGCAAAGTTGTACCCAGCCCCAGCGTTCGCGCCACACCACCGGCAAATGCATTCCAAAATTGCAATGGCGCCGGCCTGAATGGTTGCACGAAAAAGTCGCATATCACCCTTGCAGGATCGTCCCAGCCGGCATCCTCAAAATCATAAAAGCGCACCCGTCCCGATTCTTCCAAAATGGCATTGTGAAAGCCCAAATCCCCCGGTGACAAGCACAAGTCCGCCAGCGGCAGTTTCTGCTCCGGCGAAATGCCGGCCTTATTGCAACGCTCAAATAAAATTTGCTGCACGATTTGCCATGACGGCTCCAATTCATCGGCCACAAATTTAGCGGCCTGCCGGTCAGCATCGGATTTTGCCTCCATTTTCTGTAGCCGGCGCAAACGGCCTGCCATCCATTCAAAGTGTGCAGCAAGGCTGAAGCAGGCGTCAGAAGCACGTGGTAGTCCGCGCCCGGCGGCATGTGACCGAAGCCGGTTGATGGCCGCAATGAACCCCACCGCCTCCGATATCTGCTGCAAGTTTATTTCGCCGGCTGCCAGTTGCCGGCCATTGACAAATTCAAACAGCCCCATCCGCAACTGCTCATCCCATCCCAGCGGTTGCGGGATTTGCTTGATGCCGCGCTCCCATAGCAGGGTGTAGAAGGCGCGCTCGGCCCGGAATGAATCTGAGCTTTTTGACGCGGCGGGCCTGTAACATTTCAACACCCAATCGCGTGCTCCATCCCGCAGCCGGAAAACCGCGTTGGGCCCGGTTCCGGGCAAGGGAATGGCTTCGCTGAGATGCTCCACGCCGAAGCGGGCCAGGAAAGGAGCGGCCCGTTTAACCAACCCATCGCCTTGTTCCAACCATTTCATCGCTCCAATTAATAATAAACGGCTCCGGCCGGAGGGAAACAAGGAAATGGCGGCGGAAACAGCCCTTTGGTGCTACTTGGAGAAAATGAAATCGCAATCGCCCGTCTAGCGCAGCTTGGGCGGCACTGGCCATACAGTGTCGCATCGAAACACTAGACGAAAGGCTGTCGGCTACAACGCCATTGTTGGTTCCAAGTTCGTTTTCAAAGTTTCTTGCGCTCAAACCAAACAAACAGACCGATGACTCCAGCCCAAAAGACAGGGATTACAAGCCACGGAGAAATCCCCAGAACTTCAGCAACACCGATTTTCCCAAAGTCTTTCCATGCCAAAACCGTTGATTTTAACCAGGGATACAGCTCTGCGTAGAGAGCCGCCCCCACCAGCATGCCGGCAATGGCAAAGACCGCATGCCAGCGCCCCTCGCCAAGTGCGCCTATGGATGTGCCCGGACAAAATCCCATCACCGCCCAGCCTCCGCCGAAAAGGGCGCCTCCAACCAAAACAGCGCCAAGATTCATGGCCTTATGGCTCAAGGCAATGATCCCGAGACTGGCAAGAAGCTGGATTCCAACCATCCCGACCAGTATGGCTGACAACATGAATTTGAGGATCGTCATGTCCTTCAAAAGCATTGCGCCAACCTGCTTGTCAAAGCGCAGGACACGCCCCTTTTGCAGTAAAAACCCAAACATCATGCCCGTGACCAGGCCGAGTATATGATCAATGCTCATTATGCCCTCCTCCTGTAGATAAGTGCGGCAACGACGACGCCGGCGCCAAAAAACATCGCCAGGGCAACGAAAGAACTTGCTGACAATTGCATCATGCCGCTGAGACCGTGTCCGCTTGGACAGCCGTCTGCCATGCGAACCCCTATCATGGCAACTATGCCACCCAAAAATGCCCCTGCGGCTCGTGTTAGTATTGATGGCCCAAACCGTTCTTGCCATGTAGGCGGGACACTTTCCAGCTTGAAGCTCCTGTCAGTTGTGGAGGCGAGCAATGCTCCGAAAAATATCCCGACAACAACCATGAACTGCCAATCCACAACTACCTTTTCCTTTTTGAAGTATTCGTTGGCGGCGACACGTTCCGGAAAGACCGTCCGTTCAAGCAGACCCGCAGCACGCACAAAAGTCGTTGATGTGCCAAGATAATTGGTCTTTCCCATCCATTGAGTCGTTGCATACGCCGAAAGGATTGCCAACAACCCTGCCAGCGCCCCCGCCAGATACGGACTCCATCCGCCATCTTCTGTCTTCCACTTCATCGTCATTTTCTCCTTTTTTATGTTTTAACCGAACACGGTAATTTGGACAAAGTTCCCCCTGAAAGGCGAGCATTTCCAATCTATTGCAAAACTATCATGCGAATAAAACTGCGCAAGCCACTTCATTATGTTTTACCATCGCTCAATTGGAATTGCCGGCGGGAACAGTCCGGTAAGGCCATTCAAAAATACGATATTTAAGTTGTACATCCAGCCGGCATGCATCAACGAGATGCACTTCAGCCACCTACCGGGCGTTTTCTCATTGCACGACGCCGGCGACAGCACAACTGCCGGCCTCCGCCCTGCCTGCTCGTGCCCTGCCTGCGGATTCATCGTGATCCATACCACATCACCACGGTCAGGAACATACCCCCTTACCATGCCTCCCTCCCCATCGCTGGACCACTCTCCACCTCACTGTGCAAGTTCGCTTCGTTGACCTGTGCCAGGAGTTGTCCAAGGGTCAGTTTGGGTTCAGCAACAGGAGTGATAATAAGCTTCCCATCCGCCAGGGAAATATCAACCACGGAATTTGGTTTAATGCCGACTTCTTCGGCAAACGGCTTGGAGATGCGTAGGGCCAAACTATGCCTCCATTTTCGAACTCGCGTTTCCATACTCAACCTTCTACTGTAGTATCCACAAAGAAGATGCATTGGCTGCTGCCATTCGTCAAGAGCACAAGGAAACTCCAGAGCCGATTGCGCTGTAAGAAAAGGCCGTGGTGGTGTGGGTGGAAAAGGGCTGGCAAAAGCACGTTGCCCCGAGCTGTATCCACGCAGTTAAAACCACGAATGCACACTAATGCACACGAATTTTGGGTGTCTCGGCCTGTGGGTCTCGGTGGGCCGCTCGCCACCGCCCGTCAAGTCCTCCCCAACAGGGGCATTTTTGGGGTCACGCGGACGGTGACATGCCAGCTTACACCTGCCAACAACACGCGATGCTTTCTTGCCATGAGGCCGTACAGATCAACCATTCTTGACAGCAAAACCACCAAGATTGCCAATTTTCAATGGCTGCCCCCAAAGGAAAGAAAACCTGTTAGCGGTTGGCGTTTTGGATTGCCTTTAATGCAGCAGCGAGTTCCTTCATTTTTTGGGGATACTCGGTGGCGAGGTTTTGGGTTTCACCAGGGTCTTTGGCCAAGTTGAATAGCAGCGGTTCTCGAATGGTCGCTTCCGCAAAGCGGCGGTCTTTCGGGTTCGCGCCGGAGCCTATGCCGCTGGCTTCTGCGGTTGCATTGGCGGGGATGAATTTCCAGTCGCCTTTCCGTATGGCCAACCCGCTGGAAATGCCCTGTTGGACGACCGTGTCGCGCGGAGACCTCCCTTTCTTCTTCAGAAGGGCTGGCAAAACGTTGAGGCTGTCCACACCGACACCCCTGGGAAGGTTTTGTCCGGTCAATGCCGCGCAGGTTGCCAGCAGATCGGTCAGGCAGATCATCTGATGCGATACGCCTACCGGGACGCGTCCCGGCCAGCGGGCAATGAATGGGACCCGGGTGCCGCCCTCGAATACGAGGTATTTCCAGCCGCGAAGACCATCGGCGGGCTGGTGGCCGTTGGAGTCTTCGAGGGAGCGATCGAAGTAACCGTCGAAAAACACCGGCCCGTTGTCGCTTGTGAACAATACAAGGGTGTTATTGGCCAGATTGAGACGGTCGAGCGCGTCCAATATCTGACCAACCTGCCAGTCCATTTGTTGTATGACATCGCCGCGAATGCCGCAGCCGCTTCCGCCGGCGAAGCGCGCGTTTGCGATGCGGGGCACATGCGGCTCAAACATGCCGACATAGAGGAAGAATGGTTTGTTTTTGTGCTGTTCAATGAATTTAATTGATCGAGCAACGACTGTATCAGGCAGTTCTTCATCCTTGAAGCGGGCAGACTTGCCGCCTTTCATGTAGCCGATACGGCTGATGCCGTTGATGATTGTACATGAGTGCTGTTTATCGGCGGGTTGCTTGAGTAATTCCGGGTGTTCAATGCCGGTGGATTCGTCGCTGATGTTTTTGAGGTAACTCACTTCAATCGGGTCGGCGGGATCAAGTCCGACCACCCGGTGGTTCTCAATCCAGACGCTCGGCACGCGGTCAACGGTGGCCGGGATGATGTACGAATAGTCGAAACCGACTTCAAGTGGACCGGGTTTGATCTCGCCGTTGAAGTCAACTCGCGTATGGCCGTCGCCGAGACCGAGATGCCATTTGCCCACAATGCCCGTAGTGTATCCCGCCTGCCGCAACAAGGCCGGCAGGGTCAGCCGACCAGGTTCGATGGCCAGAGGCGCGTCCCCGTCCAGAATGGTTGTTTTCCTGGCGGTTTGTCGCCAGGCATATTCGCCGGTCATCAGGGAATAACGGGTCGGCGTGCAGGTCGAGGCAGGCGCGTAGGCCACGGTGAAACGTTGTCCCTGCGCGGCCAGTCGATCAATGTTGGGCGTTTTGATTTTTGTCGCGCCGTAGCAACCGAGGTCACCGTAGCCAAGATCGTCGGCGAGAATCACGATAATATTCGGTTTTTCCGCAGCACCGGCGCACAGGCAGCCGATCATGGCGAGAATGATAAGAAGTTGTTTCATACGCTTCTTTACTTGGTTGAGATTAACAACAGCGCGCATCCGTGCGGCGAAAGGGTGCGAGTGAAGGTCGCATCTATTGCGCCAAGGTCTTTCCCGGCATACACCTCTCGCGCGAAGAGTTGGCCGGTCAGGCCGATATCTTTCCCTGTGAAACTGGCCGCTTGAGGTGTTGTCCCGTTGCGGTTCAGCAACAGGACGGCCATGCGATTTCCGGCAAGTTTCTTGGCCCAGATTTCAGCGTCTCCATCGGCCTTGATTCGCCGGCCCTGTTCGGCCGGGTCCTGATTTATGGCGATGGCTTCCTTGTTAAGGATAATCTCTTTTTCATGGGAAGTCATCGTGCGCGGATCGTTGCCCAACATCAACGGGGCCGACATGATGCACCACAGGGCGAAGTGGCTCTTTTGTTCCTCCAGTGTCAATCCCTGCTCACCGATGACCAGCATGTCCGGGTCGTTCCAATAACCGTTGCCGGCGGAGGCTGCGGCTTCATTATTTTGAATGGCAATTGCCATGACGGAGCCTTTGACACCATCGAAGACGGCGCCGCGGAGGACTTTTGCCCGGATATCGCCCGTGGTCCGAGCCATGTTGCAGACCTGGGAGTACCATTCGCGGTTGGTGTATGCGCTGATACTGAAAACGATGTCCCGACCGCAATTTGCCAGCAGATCGCTCCACTTGAAGTACACCGCCTTGACGAGGTCTTCCGTCCATCCTCCATCGCAGCGGCATTTGTCCACTTTCACAAAATCCAATCCCCAATCGACAAACTGTTTGATGTGCACCTCTTCATGATGCAAACCACCCACCGGATCACCACCGCAATCGTGCGTGCCGGGAACTGTGTGCAGACCGAACTTCAATCCTTTGGAGTGGGCGTACGCTGCCAGCGCCTTCATTCCATGTGGAAATTTTTCCGGATGCGAAAGCAGTTCCCCCTGGGGACCTAGTTTGGTGTCGCGCCAGCCGCCGTCCACCACCACATACCTATAACCGGCGTCCCGAAGCCCGCTGTCCACCATCGCATCAATGACTTCGCGAACAATCTTCTCGTTAATCTCTTTTTTTCCAAACCAGTTCCAACTGTTCCAACCCATAGGTGGCGTCGGAGCAAGTTCCGGCCGCTTGCGGGCATCCGCAGAACCCGCCAACGCGACGGCCAACAGTACTAACAGAAAAGTTTTTGGAAGTTGAGACTTACGCACGGATGAACTCTATTGAGCGTATCGCATGAATACAAGGAGATTTTCCCTGCACAAGAATCCCTGTAGCCGCCGACGTAAGTCGGCGGACAAATCTGCCGCCTCACGGCGGCAGCTACGTGGGTAGAGGAACGGCTTCCACGCTGCGCTTGATTTCAGATTTGAGATTTGAGATTGAGGATTGGAGAAGGGATTTTTTTAACTCAGTTTTTCGGGTCTAATGGCTGGCCGGATTTGGTGGAGGGAGGCGATATGGGGAGGTTATTCAAAGAAGACGAAATCGTAGTCGCCCTTGTAGCCGGTCAGTTCAAATATGAATTCCCATTCGCGCGGGGTGAAAAAGCATTCGCAGGTCAGTTGCCAGTACATGAGGTTGACCTTCTCGCGCTCGTTGCGGTAGGAGTCCATCACGATATAGGACTTGCCCCTGCCAACGCGGTTGATTTCGCGCAGGGCCTTGAACAACTCCGGCAGTTGCAGGTTGTGAAGGGTGTTCAGGGAAACAACCAAATCAAAACTGGCGTCGGGATACTGCAGCTCCACGGCGCTTCCAACGCGGACGTATGGTTTTACATCCTCCATGGCGTTTGCAATGGCGTATTCGGAGATGTCCAGGCCAAAGGCTTCCAGACCGGGGAGCGCGGCGCGGAAATCGTGCACCAAAAATCCCTTGGCGCAGCCAATGTCCAGGACACGATTGCCCGGTTGCAGCCCGTAATGTTTGATCAGCTTTTCGGCAAAGGGACGCCACCGACCGTCGTATTTGAACCCGCCATAGCCATAGCGTCTATCCCCGTCGAAGTATTCAAAGCCAAACCGCTTGGAAATGGCGGCGCACTCGGCTTTGTCATGCTCCAAAACCCGCTGGAGGTAATTGCGTTTGGTGGCCTTGTGAATTGAGGAGATGAAATCGAGGTAGGGCATAGGTATCAACCATTCTGTCGCAACAGCGGCGACATTGTCTGGCAAATAGCGTCAACCGACAGTCCATGCGCCGCCAAAAGCTCGGCATGCGAGCCGTACACATGGATGAACTCATCCTTGAGGGAGAAAGTGCGTATTTGGCAGCGGGCCTGCATGTCCCATGCAACAGCCTTGACCTTCGCGCCAAGGCTGCCAACCGGCGAGTGTTCCTCAACAACCGCAACGACAGGGTACTCGCGCAGGATGTTGCGGATGCCTTCCTCGTCCAGCGGCTTGAGACAATGCGCCGAGACAACCGCAACCGAGCGGCCATGCTCTTTTTCAATGCGCGTTGCCGCGTCAATGGCCATCTTTGCAATCGGGCCGTAAGTCAAAAAGCAGACATCGCGCCCCGGCTTGATCTTGCGGACTTTTCCAAGCCTGAACGGCTCCGGCGCCTGCGCGGTCAAGTCCGGCTCCCCGGCCTTGCCCAACCGCAAATAAACCGGGCCGTGTATTTCGAGGCAGGCCCTGGTGACCGCCGCGGTTTCAGCGGGGTCGCATGGGGCCAGGATGGTCATGTTCGGCAGGGCGGACATTACAGCGATGTCCTCCTGGGCATGATGGGTGCCGCCAAGGGTCGAATAGGTGACGCCGGCGCCAACCCCAACCAATTTGACGGGCAGCTTTTGGTAGCAGCAATCAACGCGGACCTGCTCAAAAGGCCGGTAGATAGTAAAAGGCGCAATTGTGTAGGAAAAAGGAATGCAACCGCGCAAAGCCAGTCCCGCGCACATCCCAAGCATGATTTGCTCGGCAACGCCGACGTTTATGAAGCGCTCGGGAAATTCCTTTTGGAAAGTGGCCACACCCGCTGCGGCGGTGATGTCGGCCACCACGAGGTAAATGCGCGAGTCGTTTTTTGCCAGCTCGTAAAAGGCGTTGGCAAAGGCATTTCTCATGACAAACCCCTTTCGACTTCCTCGACTGCCTGGCGATATTCCTGCGGATTGGGCGAGCGGTAATGCCAGATGGGCACGTTTTCCATGAAACTAACTCCCTTGCCCTTTACCGTGTGGCCCAGCAATACAAACGGACGCTGGCGGCTCCGGCCCGATACCGCATTGTAAATGGCCTGCCCATCGTGGCCGTCAACCTCCGCGACCTCCCAGCCAAAGGCGCGCAACTTGTCAACCATCGGATAGAAGTTGGGCAATATCTTGCTTGTCCGCGCCAGCGACTGAAAATCATTCAAATCCACAAGCGCCACCAGATGATTCAGCCCAAAACTTGGAGCGGTCATAATCGCTTCCCAAACCGAGCCTTCCATCAGTTCCCCATCGCTGAGCAGCACGTAAATGTCCCGCTCTTTCCCGGCCATTTTATCGGCATAAGCCATGCCGACGGCCAGTCCAAGGCCGTGCCCCAGCGAGCCGGTTGAGGCCTCAATGCCCGGCGTGCCGTAGTCCGGATGCGTGGCCAGCGGCCAGCCGGGGCGGCAGAAGTTGTCCAGATACTCCCGCGGCAAGATGCCCAGCTCCTCCAGCACGCAGTAAAGCGACGGTGAGCCATGCCCCTTGGAGAGGACAAATGTGTCCGTGGTATCTGGATTGCCCGTGCGGCGCATCAAGCCGAAATAGACGGTGTCAATCAGCTCAAGGCACGAAAACGACGGCGCAACATGCAGGGCGGAGACTTTTTGGGAAATCTCCAGTATCCGCAACCGGAATTTCCGGCAGCGTTCACGGGCTTTTGCCGCATCAAATGTATCCGCTGACATAAGAGTTCAAGCGCGCAACACGTAATCAGTCGGCCAGTCGCGAATCTGATCGAGGTATTTGCGGCCCCAGGCAATCATTTCCTGGATGCCTTCCTCGAGGCTGATCTGAGGCTCCCAGCCGACATCGCGTTTGATGGCGCTGCTGTCGAGCCAGTATTGGGAATCCTGCCCAAGCCTGTCGGCAGTAATCTCGCAAAGCTGCTCAAATGGCATCGGGAAGCCCTCGGCCACTTTTGCAACAAGGTCGCGAATTGAGATCGGCTCCGGCGGCCCGGCATTGTACACCGTCCCCAGGGGCGCCTTTTCCGAAACAAGATAAATGGCCCGCGCCAGATCGCGCGCGTGTATGTACGATTTGCGGGCGCGCCCGCCGCCCTGCAAAGGCAGCCTGCGTCCGGTCAACCCGCACAGGACAGCTTTTGGAATGACGCGATGGAGTAGTTGTCCGGGGCAATAGGCATTTGAGGGGCGGATGATGTTCATCGGGAACTTCAACACCTTTGAAACCGACAACAGATACATGTCAAAAGCGGCCTTTGACGCCGCATACGGGCTGGTGGGTTTGAGCGGCGTATCCTCCTTTGCCGGGAAATCCACCGCGCCATAAAGCTCCGATGTGCCGATCTGAATGAACCGCTCCAAATAAGGCCGGGACATCAGCTCCTCGCACATTTTGACCAGCGCCACGCAGTTTGTCTCGAAGAAGCGCCACGATTTTTTCCAGGAAACAGCGCCCTCACCCTGCGCAGCGAAACAGATGATGACCTCCGGCTTTTCGGCATCGAACAGTTCAAAGAGCCTGTCCTGCTCGTAGGTGATGTGGATTTGATGATAGGCATAGCGCGGGTCGCCCTTGCCGATGTTGAGCGAAAATGGCTCCGGCTTCATTGGATTGCGTCCCACGCCTATCACCTTGCGGGGGTTTGCATGTTCCAAAAGATAAAAGGCCGTATGGATTCCAAAGGAACCGCCTCCACCTAGTATGACGTATGTTTTCATGGGCATCGCATCAAATCTGCCGCAGTCACTAACCAAGTTTTAACTGTCTGTAAAGTTTTGTTTTCCGTCTTTCCGCATTTTTGCAAGCTCGGCAAGGGCCTCGTCCCAGACCCGTGTCAGATAATCCGGCCTTGGGAGGGCCTCAATTTCGCTCCTGCCAACGAAACGCAGCGCCTGTCCTTCGTGACATTCATAAGCGCCAACGCCATCATACACGCCCCACCAAAAGCTTAGCCGGAATCGCCTGCCGGTATCCGGACATGTATGCTCGAATTCCTTCAACGGCCAGATTTGGCCGCAGCGATAGCCTGTCTCCTCAAAAAATTCGCGGCGCGCACACTGCTCGAAAGCCTCGCCAGGCTCGCAATGACCGCCGGGGAAAACCCACTGGCCGGCCGCCGACAACCCGGCCTTGTTGTCCCTGAGTTGCAACAGAGCGGCGCCATCTTCGCGCAGCAAAATCACCCCGCCAATGGGCGCTGGCTGGCTCATAACTTCCGGTGTGAATTGGCGGACATGCCCTCCCAGGCCATCCGCAGCCCCTCCTCCAACGGGGTGGTGTGAAATTCGGGAAACTCACGCAGGCGCAGTGAAATATCGAAATGCCGGTGTGTGATCGGCCCTGAACGCGGCAGACTCTCCAGGCGCACAGGATGCGGGCATAAGCTCATGATTTGCCGGGCCAGATACTGGAATGAAACTGCCCTGCCCGTGACAATCCCGATGACGCCGGCGGTGCGCCGCAGCAGCAGTTGCCACAAGAAGCGGCTCACGTCCCGCACGTAAATATGATCCCTATGCTCCTCACCCTGACCGAAGAGTGCGATCTTCCCCTCTTTCAGCGCGGTACGCATAAAGCGATTGGGGCCGTAACTGTTGTGGGTGTCGCCGGCACCGTAAACCGCGCATGGGCGCACAACACAACACGGAATTTTCAGGCTTGCAGCCGTAAATTGGAACATCTTTTCCCGCGCGAGGTGCATCTGGCCGTATAAATCCGGGCCGGTGCAAGGCGTCCCCTCGTGGACTAGCGCGGAGGCGGTGTCATAGACCGAATCTGAGCTGACGTAAATCAAATGAGCGCAGCGCTGCCGCTCAAGCGCAGCGCACAGATGCCCGGCCATCGAAAGATTTTTCATCAGCGTTTTGACATCGCGCCCCTTTTCAGGCGTCAACGCCGACATCATCACAACGGCGTCATCCGGCCTGATAATCCCCTGCAAGACATCAACCGATTCGGGCAGAAACAAATTGGCCTCAGACGAGCCAACGCAACGAAATGGGACTCCAAGTCCGGTCAAATAATCCGCCAAATCGCGGCTCAGAAATCCATTGGCGCCGATGACAAGCACCCTTGCGGGCGCTGCAGGTGGATTGTTGTGGTGAGTTAGCATGGCTCAACGTTCAATCGTTTCGATTCAACTCCGGCCAAGCCGGTTATGGGAAAGCGCGGCTGCGCGGCAAGCCGCAGTTTCAAGCACGCCATACGGATCAATGACGATTTTGCCGCGCATCGCCTTCTTTATTTCAGATGGCGGGATTTTTGAAAATTCGGGCCACGGCGTCATGATAATCAGGGCATCCGCGCCGCTACATGCCGCCAGCGCCGAATCGCAAATCTTGTGCGACGGCTGCAAGTTCGGGATGGATTTGACCTTCGGATCAAAAATCTGCGCCGGGTAACCCGGCAACGCCTCCAGCAGCGCAACGGCGGGCGAATTTTTTATGGAGTGCGTATTCTGTTTGTAAGCCAGCCCCCATACAGCCAAAAGCGGATGCTCCACCTTTGAGAGAACCAGCTCATGCGCCTTGCGAAGCGCCCAATCGCGCCGGTAGGCGCTGTTACGCAACCATGCGGATACCACGCAGGTCTCAGTTCCATGCTCGGCGCCCAAATTCAGCAAAGTGATCAAATCCCTTTCAAGATTGCCGCCCGCCAGCCCCAGTCCGGGGGCAAGATATGCGTGCGGCCCAATCCGCTTGTCCAGCCGAAGCGCAGGCGCAATCTCGGCCCAGTCCGCCCCCACCGCCTCGCAGATTTCCGCCAAAGTGTTGGTTGTAGCCACCGACGCCACCAAAAACGCGTTTATTGAAATCTTGGCAAGCTCGGCGCTTTCGTAGCGCATCGGAAGAATCGGGCAGCCAAACCGTCCGAGATACTGCTGCAGCCTTTCAGGCAACGGCTCCGACGGCTCGGCACACCCCACAATGAACCTTTCCGGGTTCAACGCACGGTCAACTGCATTGCCAAAAATCAGAGTTTCGACCTGACAAAAAACGCGGAGGTTTTTACCGGCTGCCTGTTGCGCGATGCTGCCGGCCTGCCGGCGGGTGAACCCCGGAGGCACCTGGCTTAAAAAAACAAGCGTGGTCCCTGCAGAGAGGGATGGCAGCACTCTGGCAACCAATTTTTCCAGCAGGCCTGTGTCGCTTCGATTTGACTTGTCGGTGGGCGTGTCCAGAGAAAAGTACACCAAATCACATTTCGCCAGCTCGCCGGCATCGGCAGTGAATCGGATTCCGGCTTTCTGCCCGGTCAAAAGTTCCACAAGGCCCGGCTCGTAAAAAGGCGGGCGGCCGGCGGCCAGCTCCGAGCAAAGAGCGGCATCCTCGTCGAATGCAATGACATCCTCCCCGCGCGCAGCCGCAGCGGCGCAGGAATTGACCCCGAGATGCGACAGTCCGGCAAATCCAATCATGGTTTAAGCTTTCCCTGCCACTGTTTTTCCAATTCTTTCAAGGCAGCCTGTATGTAAAGATCGTTTTCAATATTCGTGCCGCCGGTGGCGCACAGATTTGCAAAGTGCCTGTACTCCAGCTCCCAGGTTGGATCGGGGCACTCCAGTGTTTCCCCGGTTTCAGAGGGCCGCCCGCTTGGCAGCACCCGCTGCCGCACAATGAAACGGCTCGGCCCCCATTTGCAAAGGCAGTTGATGTGCGCGCTGCCACGCTCGCCAAACAAATCAAATGTAAAAGTATTTCGCCACGACAGCAGCGTGGCTTCGAATTCGCAAAACGGCTCGCCGGTGGCCCCGAAATGCACATGATCGAAAGCCCGGTTTTCAAAACAGTTGGCCGCCCATGCGGTGAACTGCCGTTGCGTGTTGCCGAATAAAAACAACATGGTATCAAGCAGGTGCGACCCCAAATCGGGCAGCACCCCGAAACCCTTGTCGCGCCACGGTGAATTTCGCACATCGCGCGCGGTGCCGTTTCCGTAAAAGATGCGGCACAAATAAAGCCGGCCGAGTTTGCCGGACTCAATTACGCGCCTGACGTTGACAATATGCGGCTCGAAACGGTGGTTGTAGGCGGTGTAACAGGCCAGTTTCCGGCTGTCGGCCAGTTGCTTCAGCGCGAGCAATTCATCAGTTGAACCGAGCAGCGGTTTTTCAACCAGAACATGCTTGCCGTGCGAAAGCAGGTAATGAAGAAGCTGGATTTTGGCGTCATCCGGCGTGCACACAAGCGCCGCATCGTAAGCCGATGGCGGGACATCCTCAACGCGGCGATAATTGGCATCGGCAACCACGGGGTCAACCGTTCCAACCACATCAGAACCGGCAATCTTCAGGCGTTTGCGGCCCTGAATCCCCAGCCCAACCACAATCACTCTCATGTGTAATGCGTGAGCTTCTTGACCGAGTTAAGTTTGTTGAGCACTTCCTCTGGCTTGACGGGCACGTTGCCATCGCGCTCGCAGGCAACAGCAGCGGCCATCGAGCCTAAAATTGAGGCTACAACCTCCGATTTTGTGGCCGCCAGTCCCAGCACCGCGTAAGCCAGCAGGGCGTCCCCGGCGCCAACCGCGTCCACAAGGTTGGAGACAAAACTGTCCAACGTGAAAAACGAGCGCACCTCCGGGCTTGGCGCCCTGTAAGTGATGATGCCGCGCTCGCCCAGTTTCAGGATCAGCCACTTGCAATTGGCGCGCTTGTACAACTCCAGCGCCAGCGGGCGAATCACCGAGTCCTGATCACCCAGCGCAAACCGCGCCTCCCGTTCGTTGGGTGTGATCAAATCAAACCCCTGGAAATCGAGTATGTTTCCCCAGCGGCTTGCAACCTGACTGTCGGCAACGCGCAACGGCCCTTGCGGAATGCTCGCGGTCAGTTCAGGTATCGTCCGGGCGTTGAATATGCCGTGGCGGAAATCGCTGAACACAACCGCATCGCACTTCTCGGCGGCAATCGCCTCCTTGAAATGGTTCAAGATGCGGTCTGAAATGGGCCGATTGTCCAGCTTGTCAACCTTCAACATCCGGTAGCCGCCTGCAAGAAAGAGGTTTTTCTGTGTCGTCGGCCGTGTCGGGTCAATTATTGCGTTACATTCAACGCCGCTGTCGGCCAAATCTTTCCGGACAAAATCTTTCCAGGCATCATCCCCAAGCACGGTGGTGAATTTTACCTCAGCGCCGGCCTTTCGCAGATGCTTGGCCACGATGCCAGCGCCACCAACGAAATCCACCTGCCGGTCAAACTTGAGGCTGAAAGTCGGCGTTTTTGTAACTCCGCCGATCAAGGTGCAGTAAGTGTACGAATCAACAATTGTGTCGCCCACAACATGCACCCGAAGCCCTTTGAACCGGGGAAGCACATCCTGCAAATCCTCAAATTTAATCCCTTCGCCCTCCATCAGGGAGTGCAGCTTGTCGGTGGCAAGATTTGGCGGCGCGTGCTCGATAATGTAGGAGGATGAATAAACCACGTCGCCGGGGGTGAAGATGATCTCCCCGCCGTAGCTTTCAATAACCCTCATCTCTTCGCGGGTGCGGGGATGGATGCCCTCCTTTGAATACTCATAGCCCTTGGCAAAATAATCCGGCTGCAGATACGCAAGGTTTTCGAGCGGCGTTGGATTCAGGTCAATAATCACATAATCCACAATCTCCAGCGCCGCCAGATTCATGGCCCGCAATTCCTGCGGCACAAACGGGCGGTACTCGGCCTTTGAAATGTGCGCATCGCAGGTCAGGCTTGCCACGAGAATGTCGGCCTTGCTCTTGGCATACATCAGGTGCCGGATATGGCCCGGATGCACCAGGTCAAATGTGCCGTGGCACATTATCACTTTTTTCTGCCGTGGTCGCGGCCCGATGATGGCCTTGAGTTCCTCCCGCGTCTTGATTTTGCGGCGGTAATCCTGAGGAGTTTGGTTTTCGTTCATGGCGTGCAAGAAGTCTCCGTTTTGCCCAGCATGGCAAACCATGTTTTCGTTGCCTGCGCAATTGATTCCACATCCCAGACGGGCGCCTGTCGCCAGTAATCTATGTTCTTGAGCATCATTCCCACACCTTCCTCAAACGACACCCGCGGCGCCCAGTTTAGTTCGCGCCGGATTTTGCTGGTGTCGGCCCATGTGCAGTCCGGCTCGCCCGGACGCTTCGGCACATGCACCACCGGCCCGCCAAGCAGTTCAACGAGGCGGTTGACCGATTGCGGATTGCCCGCCCCGAGATTGTACACCTGGCCAACTCGCTCGGTGGTTGCTGCAAGAAAGAATGCCCGCGCCACATCCGTCACATAAACAAAGTCCCGCTTCTGCGTGCCGTCACCAACCACCGTGAACGGTTTGCCGGCAAGTTTCTGCGCCAGAAACACCCCGAACACCGCCCCATAAGCGCCGGTTGTGCGCGAGCGCGTCCCATAAGCATTGAATATCCGGATCGAATTGACCGGCAGCCCATAGACCTTGTGCCAGTGAAAAACCGCTTGTTCGCCCTGGTATTTGCTCAGCGCATACGGATATTGCGGCTGGATGGGTGCGTTTTCGGTAGTCGGCAACTCCGTCGCAAGGCCGTAACAGGATGATGATGCCGCATAGACAAATTTCTTCACCCGCGCCGCCCTTGCGCATTCGAGCATATGCACCGTGCCCTGAACATTGACCGACATGTACTCAAGCGGCTTGTCAATCGAGGGCACGATGTCGCCGATGCCGGCGAAGTGAAAAACGTACTCCACCTGCTCGAACAATTTATCGCCGGGCATGCAGGAGCGGATGTCCTTGACTTCAAAAACGAAATCTGGATTGCCCTTGTGATGGGCAATGTTCTCCAGCCGCCCGCCGGTCAGGTTGTCCAGCCCGCGCACCGCGAATCCTTCGGCCAGCAGCAAATCCACCATGTGACTGCCGATGAAGCCGGCGGCGCCGGTAACCAATGCTACAGGTTTGGCCTTCATCGCAACCCCAGCTTCTTGATGCTTTTTACGTTGACGTATTCATCATTGGCCATGCTGTTGACAAACTTGCCGGCCTTGAACGCCCGGCACAAATCGCGGACCGCATCCTCAATTGTCCGGCGCGGTTTGTAGCCGAGTTTCTCGTAAATCTTGCGCGATGAAACATGGTACGAGCGCGGGTCGTTGCTGCTTGTTGTCTCAATCCGGATGGGCGCCTTCTCCGGAAATTCCTGCTCCACCACGCGCTTGACGAACTCCGCCAGTTGGGAAACCGTGTGGTTCTCGTATGCGGCGTTGAAAGTCTCGCCGGCGATCATTGCATCGGGGAATTCCAGCATCATCACATACAGCTCCGCCAGATCATCAATGTGGATGTTCGGGCGCTTCTGGCTGCCGCCAAAAACCGTTATGACGCCGCGGTTGACGGCGTGATTGGTCAGAATGTTGACCGTCAAATCAAATCGCATCCGTGGCGAATACCCGCACACGGTTGCCGGCCGCATGTTCACACAGACAAACTCAGGCGACTGATGCTTGAACAACAGCGGCTCGCACATTCCCTTGTACTTGTTGTAATCGGTCAGCGGCACCAGCGGATGCTCCTCGGTTACTTCGGGCGCATCGCTCACCCCGTACACCGAGCTGCTCGAAACATTCACAAACCGCCTTACCCCGGCCTTCTTGGAGGCCACAACCAGCGGCTCAAAACATTCGTAATTGATTGAGCGGCTCAGCGCGGGGTCCAGCTCAAAACTTGGGTCGTTTGAAATGCAGGCCATGTGAATGACCGCGTCGCAACCGGCCACCGCGCGCGCATAAGCCTTCGTGTCCCGTATGTCGCCCTCGATTACTTCCAGCCTGGGATGCTGCGGCAGCCCCTTCGAGCCGAACAACATCAAATCATACACCTTCACCTCATACCCGGCCTCCAGCAATTTTGGCACAAGCACGCACCCTACATACCCGGCTCCGCCGGTTACCATTACTCGATTGAATTGTTTTGGCATAAAAATTTATTCTCTCCGATTATTCCCCTGTCAGTCCAGCCGGTACTGCGCCGCCGTTGCATCACGATAAAACATCTTGACCGTCTCCAGCGAGTACTCCTCAAGGTCCTTGCCCACCAGCGCCAGCTTGGCAAGCACGTCATTTGTCACAGTGATTATGTGGCAGCCAATCGCATCGGCTTGGAAAATGTTCAACAGCTCCCGCGGACTGGCCCAAATCAATTCCGCCGATGGATTCGGCCTCATCAGCTCCAGCGCGCGCACCATGTACGGAATCGGGTCACGTCCGGTATCCGCTATTCTGCCGGCAAAAACCGAGATGCAACTGGGCACACCCGGTTTCAGACACGGAACCACCGCCGCCACCTGCTCAACCGTCAGTATGGCCGTAACATTAACCTGCACGCCCGCCTCGCTCAGCCTCTTTATCAACGGGCCGGAAAATTCCTTCCGCGTATTGGTTACGGGTATTTTGACGTAAACGTTTTTCCCCCAGGACGCTATCTCATGCGCCTGTTTCTCCATCTCGTTGAATTCATCCGAAAAAACCTCAAACGAAATCGGCCTATCCGGAATGATCTGCAGCACCTGCTTTGCAAACCCCCGATAGTCGCTCACACCGGCCTTGCGCATCAGTGTCGGATTTGTGGTAAAGCCCCGAATCCACGGGTTTTTTGCCATGTTCGCCATTCCCTGCAAATCCGCCCCGTCGGCGAACAGCTTCACTTTCAAGCTCTTTATTGCGTCCATTTGCCTTCACTTCCTTCCTATTTTGCCGCTCAAAATCAATCCGGCGGCTTCCGCCAGCGAATCCACCACCGCGTCAGGCTCGACAGTTTTCGTCTTTTCCAAATTGCCGCGCACCAGTATGGTTGCGCACCCTGCACGCCTGCCAGCCTCGATATCGCGCCATCGGTCGCCAATCATAAACGAATTCGCCAGATTGACTCCATGTTTTTCCGCCGCCTCAAGCAACATGCCCGGCTTGGGCTTGCGACAGCCGCAATTATCGGCATCAACATGGAAACATGCCCTTATTTCGTCCAACGGCAAATGGCCCATCAGATGGGCATGAATCTTCTCCACATTTTCCATCTTCTGGACGCCTGTGGCCACATCCGGCTGGTTGGTGACCACGATCAGCAGGTAGCCTGCCTGACGCAGCGCCTTCAGCGCCTCCGGCACTCCGGGCAAAATTTCCAATTCCTCCATGCTGTGCGGCGGAAGCGATTTGCCTTCGCGAATTATGCAGCGATTGATGACCCCGTCCCGGTCCAGAAAAACAGCCCGGCGCAGTTGTTTGTTTTGGGCGCTCAAACTCACCTCTGCTCCGGCCCGGCTGCCCCGGCGTTGCCGCCAATGACAGTCACGCTCTCCCACTTGTTGGCCTGATGCATCAAAGCCGGATGACATACCAAACAATGCCATACCACAGCCTGAAAGGCCTCCACCAGCGGCGTTACCAATCCGGCATCAACCGTCGGAATAACCACAACCTCGTTCCCAACCTTTTTGGTGTAGCCGCCATCCCGGCCAACTATTCCGTAAATGGCCATCCCACGGCGCCGCGCCTCATCAAGCGCGCGGACTATGTTCACGCTGATTTTCTTCTCTTCATTGCCGCCACCAACCGACATCACAAATACAGCATCCCTGGAGCAGGCATTACTGACCTTCAGCCATTCGGAAAAAACCGTTTCCCATCCCTCGTCATTGGTGCGGGCGGTCAATTCCGCCACGTTATCGCAGGGACTGTATGCCTCCAGATGCGCCAGCTTGCGGAAATCATTGACTGCATGGCTGCAATTGGCCGCGCTGCCGCCCACGCCTATCAGAAACAACCGCCCACCGGCGGCCCGCAAACCGGCAAGCTTGAACGCAAGCCGATCGATTGCCTCGGCATCAACCGCCCGCGCCACATCCGCGACCCGCTCCAGAAAATTTTCAGCGTGCGTCTTCATTTGCCTGTAATTGCCACCCACAACCTATCCACCAAAAAGCCCTTTTGGCAAGTTTTTTAACCCTGTTCAGGGGTATTTTAAGAGTCTGTTTCTCACCCGGCGCCGCCCCTTATTTGCCAGCCGCGGACTTTGTCCAAAAGAAAACGAATCTCGACCGACGATGGCCCGGTGGCTGTCTTTCCAGGCCGCTCGCGAATCAGAATCATCCGCCCATCCGGGCGGCGTTCTTCGCGGTAAATCCAGCGGCCAGCGCCTTTTTTTCCGACAGTTCCGTACCGCCATATCCGCCATTGCCCCTCCGGCCCTTCACCGGACTGCTCCCCGGAAGGCGGCCCCCAGGCAATATAAACCGCGTCCGAACTCATGCCGGTGGCTATCCAGCCGCGTTCCACAAAGTCGCGCTGCTCCTGCGGCAGTCCACCGTAAGAAAGCCAGCGCTCGTGCTTTCGAGCTTCAAATCCCGTCTCGGCGCATCCAGCCATCCAGAGCAGGCCGGCCGCCAGCGCCAAATGCAACTTGCGAATTTGCACAGATGCCATCCGCCCGATTATCACGCCCGCCGGGCCGGGTTGCGACGTTTTTTTATCCAATCAACCGATTTTAATGCATACCGGTAATTATTGGATTGCAAGCCCGGCCTTGCTCCCTTAATTTGCAACGCAAAAACAAGTGCAATAAAGGAGATTATGAAAAATTGGATTCTGGCAGCGGGTCTGGTTCTGATGGCAGGATGGCTCATGTTCACGCAAGCAGCCGGCACGGCGCCGCGCTCGGGCAAGTTGCGTCACGTAGTCTGCTTCAAGTTCAAGGAGACGGCCTCGGCAGCGGACATTCAAAAAGTGGTTGATGAATTCCGCGCGCTCAAAAAGAAAATCCGGCTCATAAAGGAATTTGAATGCGGGACGAATGTCAGCCCTGAAAAACTGGACAAGGGGTTCACGCACTGTTTTGTTGCGACATTCGCCACGGAAAAAGACCGGGACGATTATCTGGTGCACCCGGAGCACAAGGCGTTTGTGGAAATCCTGAAGCCGGTGCTTGCAGAGGCATTTGTGGTTGACTACTGGGCGCAACCGTAAGCGGCAGCGCCAACTTGCAAGATGAACAAAGTGGCGCGAGGCGGCCAATTCCGGGTAAAGGGCGGCAAACCGCTTGCCGGCACGGTAATACCACAGGGCAACAAGAATGAGGCACTGCCTGTTCTGGCGGCCTGCTGCCTCACAAGCCAGCCTGTTACAATCGAAAATGTGCCGGACATCGAGGATGTCTGGCTGATGAAGAAAATCCTCACGGCGCTCGGAGTCAGCATCGAGCTGACAGGCGCGCCCGGAACAGTTCGAGTGCAGGCAAGGACAAATCCGGCCACAGATTTGCCACCGGAGTTGTGCGCAATGCTGCGCGGTTCAGTCACGCTGGCCGGGCCGCTTTTGGCGCGGTGCGGACGTGTCGTCCTGCCCAAACCGGGCGGCGACAGAATTGGCCGGCGGCGTCTGGATACACACCTGCTGGCCCTGCAAAGTTTGGGCGCAAAGGTGGAGTTGACTGATGCCGGCTTTGAGTTGACAGCCCAAAAGCTGAAAGGCGCGGACATACTGCTCGACGAGGCTTCCGTGACCGCCACTGAAAACGCCCTCTGCGCCGCCGCCATGGCGGAAGGGGAGACGATTCTGCGCAACGCCGCCAGCGAACCGCACGTCCAGGGGCTTTGCCGCCTGCTGGTAAAAATGGGCGCGCGCATAGAGGGCATAGGCTCGAATTTGCTGCGCATCAAAGGCGTGTCCGCCCTGTCCGGCGCATCTCACTGCATCGGTCCCGATTACCAGGAAATCGGCAGCTTCATATCAATGGCCGCAGCCACAGACGGCGAAATCCTCATCCGCAACGCCGTGCCTGAAGACCTGCGCATGATACGCCTCGTGTTCTCCAAGCTGGGCATCGAGACAGTGGTTGAAGGCGCCGATTTGCGCGTGCCCGGCGGGCAGCCCCGACAAATTGTAAGCGACTGGGGTGGCGCCGTCCCCAAAATTGACGATGCACCATGGCCGGGGTTCCCAACCGATTTAACCTCGGTTGCACTTGTTGCCGCCACACAATGCTACGGGACGGTGTTGATCCACGAGAAAATGTACGAGTCACGCCTCTATTTCACTGACAGCCTGATAAGCATGGGCGCGCGCATCATTTTGTGCGACCCCCATCGGGCGGTGGTCATCGGACCGGCCAAATTGCGCGGCACACGGCTCAACAGCCCGGATATCCGCGCCGGCATGGCCATGCTCATCGCCGCGTTGTGCGCTGAAGGCGAATCAGTCATCCAAAACATCATCCAAATTGATCGCGGCTTCTCAAATATTGATGGACGCCTGCAGGCACTTGGCGCTGATATCCAGCGCATCGAATAACAGCCCTCCGGCAAATCAATTTCCGGTATTCAAAACCGTGTTAAACCGGATGTTAACAACGTGTGAATAAATCGTGTTTGACGATGCGCATAATTTTTGAACCAGCGCCAATTTCCGCCAAAAAATCCAGATGCAAACAGCGCGTTGACAGGTACAAATTTACCCGCCAAAGCCAGAAAAACAGGCCCACACAGTCGAATTATCCCTGATTTTCAGCGGCAAAAGTCGGGTTTATCCGCAAGTTATTCACAAACCATTCCAATTGCTTTTAATCGGTTATCTTGTTGATAACAAGCACGTTACACTAACGAACTTGTTCCTTTTGCCATTGTCTTTTCATTTGTTAACTGGATTTTTTCACAAAACATCAATCATTTGGGATAAATCATCCCAATTTGGTGACTGGAACGAGGCGGTGACAAATTTCACGGCACAAATTTCAAATCAACCGGAGCGCATCCCGGCCATGTCAATGCTCCCGGAATGGCTGTGAATATCTTCGATTTTAATTCGATTTCAGCCTTGGGATGAAGCAGCCTGACTTGAGGCTGCATCTGTCCGACGGCGGGGCGGCCCGGCGCGGTGAATCCTTAGAGAAAAGCCGCGCCCGTTTTCATGCGGCTCAACCGTGGCCTCCACTTCAAGTACCTGGTACCGGACGGTTGCCAAACCATGCCGGCGATAAGCCGGAGCAAACAATTCCGTCTCCACAATGCCCGTCCAATCCGCCAGCGTAAGGAATTTCATAGGCTCGCCGTTAAGCTGATGAAACAGGCGCTGCTCAATTACCAGCCCACAAGCCAGCACTTTCTGTCCAACGAACTCACCAAGGCGCGCCACCGGACAATAGGTCTCCCAAGCCACATCGTCGAAAAGCTCCAGCGGATGGCCGGAAACAGGGAACCCCAGCAATTCCGACTCCCACTGAAGCCGCTGGCGGCGCGAAGGCTCCTCGCGTGGCGCCTCAGCCAGCCGCGTCGGACCTGCCGGCGGCCATAACAGGCGTTGGGCAGGGCCGTCCCCGGCCTGCAAGCAAAACAAGCCCTCCCAAAATTGCTCGGTGCGCGGCCTGCCGAAACCATCAAGAGCGCCCGCCCGTATCAACAACTCCATATCCTCCGGCAGCGGGCTGACGCGCCTGAAAAAATCCCGCACTGATTCAAATTCGCCCCTCTGTCTTTCATCCAGCAGCCGTTGTTTGGCAACCTCGGAAAGCCCTTTGATGCGTGTTACGGGCACGCGGATTGCCCAGTTGCCTGGGCGCTCGATTGGCACAAAAGCCGGGCCGGGTTCGTTGACCCATGGCTGGAGCATCGGAATGCCAAGCCGGTGACACTCCAGCACATATACAAGCGGGTCATAAAACCCCTTGCCGTGCGTGAGCACCGCCGCCATGAACCGGGCCGGATAATGAACCTTGAGCCACGCCGCCTGGTATGCCTCCTGTGCATAAGCGGCGGCGTGCGCCTTGCAAAACGCGTAGCCGGCAAATCCAACCACCTGATTCCATACCCCGGCAATTTCGTCCTCCCGATGGCCGCGCCTGCGCGCTGCTGCACAAAATTCACCGGCAATCTCCCGCAGTAATTTAACATCCTCCCTGCCCAGGGCGCGCCGCAGCAAGTCAGCCCGCCCTGGTGGCAGTCCGGCAAATATCTCGCATATCTGCAAAATATGCTCCTCGTAAACAATAAGCCCGAAAGTGTCGCGCAGACATTCCTCCAGTGACGGATGCGGATAAGTTACCGGCTCCAATCCGAGGCGGCGGCGGATGAACCGGCGTTTTTTTTGCTCATTGGCCGCGCCGGGGCGTATGACGCTCACGATGCCCACCAGCGTGTCAATATCCCGCACGTTGCACTGACTGCACAGGCTTATCATGGCCGGTGACTCGATATGATGCACCCCGCGCGCTCCCCCGCCGGAAATCAGTTCCCACACCGCCGGCTCATTCCAGGGCGACGCCGGCGGTCTCACGCCCACATCGCGGATTACCGCCAGCCCCCCCTGCGCCAGGATGTCCATCTTTACCAGCCCAATCGCTTCAACTGCATCCATGTCAAAGTGCGTGGCCGGCCAGCCCTTGTTGGAGCGAAAAACAGGCGTCAGCTCCGCCAGCGGCTGGCGCGATAATACCACGCCGCACGGATGCATTTTCGGATGGCGCGGAAAACCATCCAACAGCTCCGCCATTTGCAGGGCGCGATGGTACGGCTCCTCACGCCATGGCAAATCGCGGCAGTCAGGCAACTGCGCCAGCCGCTCCTCAAGGCCGCGGGCGCCGCCCCATGGCAAACGCTCGGTAAACCGGCGAATCTGATGCTCGGCGACGCCCAGCGCCTTTGCGGCGTCCGCAACGGCGCTGCGCGCCTGAAAAGTCGAGAAACCGCCCACCACGGCACAATGTTTCGGACCGTATTTGGCAAACAACAGCTCGATGACATCGTCCTTGCGATCATGCGGAAAGTCCACGTCAATGTCAGGCAGCTTGTTCAACGCCATGCGCTCCCGGTTCAGGAAGCGCCGGAAGTAAAGCCTGAACCGCAGCGGGCACACATTGCTGATGCCCAGACAGTAGCAGACGAGCGAATCGGCGGCGCTGCCTCTCACCAGCCAGTCTATCCCGCGCCGCCGGCATTCCTCCAACAAGTCCCAAACCACAAGGAAATAATCCTCGTACCCAACCTCTGCAATTATCGCCAGCTCCTCCTCAAGTTGCGGGCGCACTTTCTCCCATCCGGCTGGATAGCGCCTGCGCATCCCATCAAGCGCAAGCCGCCTCAAAAATTCGGAAGAACTCGAACTGTCCGGCGGCTTGAACTCCGGAAATTGCGGCGGCCCAAAAGGAAATCGAAAACCACGGCAGCGCTCCGCAATCTCCACGCCGGCAGCCAGCAGATGCTGCTGCTCCCGCCAGAACGCCCGCAATTCCGCCGGTGAATAAAACGGGCGGGCTTCGTCCCCGAGTTTGTCCGGATGCGCCTGCCCCAGAAGCGTGCGCGTGCGGATTGCCTGGAGCATGTCAAACTTCCAGCGTTCATCCTTCCCGGCATAATGCACCGGCCACACTGCCGCCGCCGGCATGCCCGCAGGCAGCCGGATTCTTCGCAATTCATCCGGCGAAGTCGCCGCGTAATAAAAACCGCCCGGAAAAAGCGCCGCCAGTTTCAAATACGCGCTTACAGCCACCAACCCGCCAAGTTCCAGGCCGGAAAATCCCGGAAAAGAAAAGGATACCGGCCCGACCGGCCCCATTTCCTGCAGCGCTGCCTCTCCATCCGACGCCTGCGCCGTTTCTGCCGCCCCAAATTTACAATGCCGCATTTCTCCACCGGTTCTTCCGCCAGTTTCGGATACCGCGCCCGCGCTCAGCAGCCGGCATAGATTTGTGTAGCCTCTCTGATTTTCCACATATAACCACACCGGCCTGCCATCCACCCGCACCTCAGCCCCAAGCAGCGGCTGGATGCCGGCCTCTTCTGCGCGTTTCACAAACTCCGGCGCCCCGTGCAGATTTCCAATGTCTGCCAGTCCAACCGCCGGCATCTCCCAATGTTTTGCAAGCTCCACCAACCCGCCCGGCGAAAGTGTGGAATTCAAAAACGAATAATAACTGCGCGTCACCAACGGCACGCAGGCAATGGCGGAGCTTGTCTTGAAAAAAGGGCGGCTTGATGGCGCGGATTTGCTGCCACCCGCCGCCATGATGCTGCCCGGCTCGCGCGCCGGCTCACGCAACCGCAAATCATGCCCGCGCAGGATCGCCCCGCGCCCGAATTTCTCCCGCAAGGCGTCCACCGCCTCGGCCAGCCGCCGTCGCGCCGCGTTTTGTTGCGCGCCGGTTTCCAATGGCAGCTCACCGGTAAAACGTCCGTCATAAAAATTTGACAATCGCAGTGAAACCATCCGCAGGCTGACTCTCCGGCTCCATGCGGCTCGAAGCAGTTGCGATACCAGCCCGTAGATGTCGGTTTCGAGGTCGGTGGGCTCATTCAGGCTGGCGGAGCGCTGCTCCTCCTCCATGTCATTGTAACGCACCTTGACGCCAACCGTGCGAATGCTGCGCCCCTCGGCGCGAACTTGCGCCATCAACGTGTCGGCCATCCGCCGCAAAGTTGCTTCCACAAACTCTTCGTCGGTGACATCGGCCTCAAAAGTCTCCTGCTGGCTTATAGATTTGGCAGCCTGCCGCTCCGGTATCACCGGACGGTCATCCACACCACGGGCGAACCGCTGCAGAATCAGCGCCTGCCCACCGGCCAGCGCCTCCAGCAATTCCAGCGGCGTGGCCGCAATCTGCCCCACACGCATCAAACCAGCGGAATCGAGCCGCGCCCCAAGCGCCGGCCCAACTCCGGGCAGCCAGCGGTTGGACAACGGCCCGAGAAACTCCGCCTCGCCACCCGCCGGCACTGCGCAAAAAGCAGCCGGTTTTCGAAGTTTTGAGGCTATCTGGCTGACAAGCTTGTTCGCCCCAAGCCCCTCGCTGACGGTTATTTTCAAGGACTGCGCGATTATCTGGCGCAGCCGGCCGGCAGCCTCCAACGGCGGGCAGACTGCCCCGCGCAAGTCCATGTATCCCTCATCAATCGAAGTCACCTCAATCTCAGGCGTAAAATCATACCCGTAGGAAAACATCCACCGCGAAAAACGCTCGTACTTCTCAAAGTCGCCCGGCAAAAGAATTAGTTTTGGACAAAGCCGGCGCGCCTGTGCCACGGGCATGGGCGTGTAGATGCCATACCGCCGCGCCTCGTATGAGGCCGATGCCACTATCCCGCGTCGCGCTCCCCCAACCGCCACCGGCTTTCCACGCAACCGCGGGTCCGCCGCCTGCTCCACAGAGGCAAAAAAAGCGTCGGCATCCAGATGCAGTATCGCCGGCGCTTTAATGTCTGTGTTTCCACTCACCGCATCGCGCCTCCTGCCCGGCCACGCCGTATCAACCCAACCATCACACCCTGGATGACCAGCTCCCCGGCCGGGATTAGTTTTGGATATTTGGGATTCTCGGCACGCAGACACGGCCTGCCACCCTCAATCACAAATGTCTTCAGCGTGCTCTCATTGTCAATCAACGCCGCCACCACATCCCCGGGCCGCGGACTCAACCCATGCTCCAGCACCACAATGTCCCCGTCCAAAATGTGCCGTCCAATCATTGAATCGCCCCTTACCCGCAGCGCAAATGTCCGCGCCGTCGGTTTGAATCCGAGCGACCCGACATCCACTGAAACACATCCCTCCGCCATTTGCTCGCGATCGTCGGGAAAACCGGCGGGAATTGCTCCAAACAATGGTATGTCCGCCACCGGCCGCCTCCACTTTTCCAACGGCGAGCGCGCCCGCCAGAACCGCGCCTTGCCTGCCTGATGCTCCAGCGCGCCCTTGCGCTGCAGCGCCTCCAGGTGACATGCCGCCGCGCGCGGACTCCGAAAGCCAAAATGCGCCGCAATCTCCCGCAACGTGGGCGCGGGCGCACCCGACTGTTGCCGCTGTTTGATGAACTCCAGCACCTCCGCCTGTTTTTTCGTCAGCTCTTTCATGGCTCACTTTAATTCTCACGCACATGCACACACCGGCTGTTTTTCCCGCTGAATCTCCACCTTTCAGCGTCACGCAAATGCGCGCGCCCCGGATTCGGCGCCGGCTTTCAGCCTCTCCGAACCGGCCTGCATTTTCACAATTCAGCGGATACTATTCACAAATTTACTATCCAAAAGTATAGATAACACCCCGCGCCTACCATGTCAAGCGCACCGTGCTAAAAATTCTCCTTATTCGGAAGCGCTGTGCTTCAATCGTTTAACCGGGCAGACGGGTAAAAGGCGGGCTTTCCATCACCACCGCTCCAGTGGAACCTGTGTGGCGGCTGCTGGCAGGGCGGTTTTGCCGGTTTGCGGCGTCAGTTGCACCCGCAGACAGGCGTTTGTGACGTTTGAAAGATGGATGGCCAGCTTTTTCACTCCCTTGTTCACAGCCTGTTTCTCCGGATGCGGTGCTCCAGGCAGAGGCACAGGATCGCGCACCTCGAAGCGGGCATCAGGCGGGGAAAGAATTTGGGCAACCAACTTTTTATCCCCCATGCTGAGCGTTGCAGTGGCGCCGTTGGAGTCGAGCGCGATTTTTGCCTGTGTGTGCATGAACCACCACAGCTCGGCCGGTTGTTTGGCCGTGATTTCGTCCTGCACCAACACCTGCCTGCGTCCGAGCATGGTGATGCCGCGCATGGCTTTTGCGGCGTTCCTCACATAGGCGGCTGTCAAATCAGCGATGGCGAAAGCACGCTCAGGCCGCGATTCAAAACGCACAATGCGCGCGGCGGCGCGCGGGTCCTGGTCAGGCTGCATGTCCGGGTTCAACACAATTGTGTTGTGACCCTCGGCCCGCAGCCGGTAATACGTCCAGCGTTTGTTGCCGAAGTAATCCGGCAGATTGTAATCGTCGGAACCCAAATCCTCCGCCCAGCGCACCCCCAGCGCATCAAGCACAAAAGAGCCGAGGTCAAGGTTGCTGTGGTTGGCCTTGTTGTCGCCGGCCTTGAAGCCAATGAACAGCGCGTTTTTATCCTTCCAGGCGCTGCGGAATGAAGCCACTTCCGCTCCACGGTAATATTTGTCTAGCGGCTCGGACTCCACACTGTACCGGGCGCCCAAATCATTGTGCCATATAATATCCAGCGGGCTGCCGGAGGCGACCTGGTCCTGATACCATGCATAAGCAGGGCGGTTGAACTGGCGCGCCATCCAGTAGAGATGCGGGGCGCGGATTGTCCCCGCATGCGCGTCGGCGTAATTGAACGAAAGCCCGAAAGGCCCGCTCATGAACAGCGGGAATGTGCCCACCTCGGCAAAGCCGGGCATGCGCGAAAGCCCGTAATCGGTGCCAATGGCGGTCTGGAGGGCCGCCAGGAGCGCAACATTGTAGGTGGTGGCATAGCTCCAGTAACCCGGCCCCTCCGCCCACGCGCCGTCCGGCGCAAACTCCGCCATGGCCAGTTGTATGGACTTCAAAGCATGGGCAAGAAATTCGCCGCAAAGTTCCGGCTCCTCGTCGCCTATTGCAAGCGCGCCCATTCCGATGCCGCCGTTGCATACTTGATTCCAGTTGTGCCGCGCGCGCGCCCACCAGTTTGTCTTGCGTTGCACATCCATGGCCAGTTTGATGCCCTTTTCAACCATGGCCTCGCGCAACATCTTGCGCTGCTCCGGCGTCCATGCGTCGTACAACCAGTCATAACCTATCGCAAAGGCGTGCGTCATCTCCGCGGTATCCAGAAAATGGCGCGGATTCCAGTTCGTGAACGCCGCCGCCGCAGCCAGCTCCTTCCATGCGCGGTCGCGCCACTGCTGCCGCCCATCCAGCCGATACAACAGGCCCAACGTCTGCACACGGCCCAACACACGCCGGCTGGTTGCCAGGAGCCGCTTGCCATCCGGGATTTCATATTTCGATGGCGGCGCATCAAGCAGCTTCTGCCCTTCGGCGATCAGCCGTTCGTGCCACTTTTTCAAAATCGGCTGGCTTTGCACATCACCCTTGAGCCGCGCAAAATCCGCCTCCACGGCAATCAACCGCGGATGCCCCTTTTTCAAACGGCTTATGATTTCAGGACCGCCGGGAATCGGGACGGACGGCTCGGCTGCTGGCGCCCCGGCGGTCTGATGAAAAGACAGGGCCCCTGCCAACACAACAACCAACCCCAATGCTTGATTACTCATTTGCATTTGAATGCACCGGTTTCAAACAACGGACGTTTTCCATCGGAAAGTTATTTAATCTTTTTCCCGCGCCCGTTGTTTCACGGATTCTGCGCGTCCGAAAATGGCATTGCTTCATTCTTGCCACCATTGGAAAAAACGGCTAGGTTTGCAAAACCTGCACAGTGGCGGGAATGAAAAAGCATTATATGAAAAACATGTTCAGACAGTTCGGACGGCGAAGCGCAGCCCTTGTTCTAATCACAGCACTTGCCGGAGGCGCCATAATGGCAGCGGATTTGAGCGAAGCCGAAAAGGCATGGGAAGAGCTGCAGGCAGCCTCGCGCCCGCCGGCTCCTCCAAAGGAATGGCGCACCAAACGCCCCACACCGGAACAGTACGCCGAATTCCAAAAGAAACAGAAGGAGGTCTTCAGCGCCGCGGTTGAGAAGGCAAAGGAATTCTACACCAAATACCCAACCGACCCCAACGCGCGCCGCGCCCGGCGCAAGGAAATGGAAATGCTCAGCGCGATGGTGCAAATGGGTGAAACAAATCTTCTGGCAAGGCTGGAAAGCTGCGAAAAGGCCGTTCTGGCCGATCCCAAGCTCAGCGATGATGAGCGATTCGAAATACGCTCCCAGTCTGTCAATCGCGCCGCCATGGCACGCCGCTCGGAGGGCATCCAGGCCATCATGGAGGAATTCGAGAAGGGCGCCCGCCAGCTAATGAAGGAATTTCCCAAGCAATCCGAAGTATATGACATGCTTTTGATGGTTGCCCAGAATGGCGCGCCGGAACGGGCGCGCAAAATTTGTGATGAAATTCTCAAGTCCGATGTTGCCAGCTCCACCGTCAAAACCCAGGCCGAGGGCATACTCAAGCGGATGGACGCACTGGGCAAGCCGGTGAAGATCAAATTCAAGGCACTCGATGGCACTGAAGTTGACGTGTCAAAAATGAAGGGCAAAGTGGTGCTGATTGATTTCTGGGCCACATGGTGCGGCCCATGTGTCGCCGCGCTTCCTGAAGTGCTGGAAACCTACAAACAATACCACCCAAAAGGATTTGAAATCGTCGGCATCAGCTTCGACAAAGACAAGGATGCGCTCACCAAGTTCATCAAAGAAAAAGAGATGACATGGCCACAATACTTCGACGGCCTTGGATGGGACAACAAAATCGGGCGCGAATTCGGCATCAATGCCATCCCTGCCATGTGGTTGATTGACAAGAATGGCAACCTGGCGGACATGAACGCCCGCGGCAATTTGCAGGAGAAGGTCAAAAAGTATCTGGCAGAGTAATCGCCCTGCCAGCCATGGACTTCCGGAAATTCCGTGGCTTAAGTGCGGGCACGTGCCGTTTTCAGAATTGTGCAAATGTTCCATGAGCAACACGCAATTACCCCAGACGCCAAAAGAAACGCCGCTTTTCAAAGCGCGTTACATAATGATCGGCGGTTTCCTCGGAGCGGGGAAAACCACGGCAGTATGCAAACTGGCCCGGCGACTGTCCGCGCAAGGCATGCGGGTTGGACTCATAACCAACGATCAGGGGCGCAACCTTGTTGACACGGCCATGCTGCGGTCTCACGGATTTGCAACCGAGGAGATTCCCGGCGGCTGTTTCTGCTGCCGGTTCAATTCGTTGATGGAGGCCACAAAAAAGCTTGAGACTCACAACCACCCCGATGTGTTCATCGCGGAGCCAGTTGGCAGTTGCACCGATCTGGCGGCAACGGTCACTTATCCGCTCCGGCGGTTGTACGGGAATAATTTCACAGTGGCGCCGATCAGCACGCTGGTGGACCCCGTACGGGCGGCGCGCGTCTTTGGCATCGAGCACGGCCGCAACTTCTCCGATAAAGTCCAGTACATCTACCTCAAACAGATTGAAGAAGCGGACCTGGTTGTAATCAACAAGTGCGATTTGCTGGACGCGCAAAGGCTTGAGTCGCTGCGGCAGGCCATCACGGCCAGGTTTCCAGGGAAGGAAATTCTGGCTGTCTCCGCCCGCGAAGGCACGAACCTGGACGCGTGGTTCGCCCGCATTACGAACACAGAGCAGGTGGCGCGCGCGGCGATGAATATTGATTACGAGACCTACGCCGAAGGCGAGGCGCTGCTGGGCTGGTTGAACTGCACGGTTGAGCTTGGAGCCAAACAGCCGTTCAGTGCCGATGATTTCCTGAAAAAACTAGCAATTGCCATCCATCGGTTTCTGGAGGCGCATAACGCCGAAATCGCGCATGCGAAAATGACGTTCAGTCCGGCGGAGAGCGTGACAGGCGAGATTGCAGCCATCAACCTTGTGCGCAATGATTTTGTGCCCGAGTTATCCTATCATTTGGAGGAGCCTGTAACTTCCGGACAGTTGATTATCAACCTGCGGGCTGAAGCTGCGCCAGATTTATTGGAAGCTGCGGTGAAAAACGGCCTGTCAGAGGCGGCAGTCGGGTTCCTTGGATTAAACGTCACGCTGGAACATACGGAACATTTCCGCCCGGGCAAGCCCCAACCGACACTTCGCCTTGAAATGCTGAATGGCTGACGCATCTGCGCCGGCGTTTTTTTCACGCCTTGCTGCCCAAACCATCCTGCTGGGTTTGCATCCGTGAACTTGACGGAAAAGGCAACGGCAGGCTACGTTGCGCCCGCACAACAATTTATGGCTGCCAATACGCCAGATAGCCCTGACCGCCCCGTGGCCGCGCAATTCGAGCCATACATACCGGATGCCGCCGACCTGCGCGAGTTCACATGGCGCGCGGTTATTTTGGGCACGTTGCTTGGGATTCTCTTCGGGGCTTCTTCGCTTTATCTGGTGCTGAAAGTCGGGCTTACGGTAAGCGCTTCGATCCCGGTTGCAGTCATCTCTGTGGCTTTGTTCCGGTTATTGTCCAAATTCGGTGTCCGGGACGCCACCATCCTCGAAAACAACATTGTTCAAACCGCGGGGTCTGCCGGCGAATCAATCGCCTTCGGGCTGGGAGTGACAATGCCCGCAATAATGATTCTTGGGTTTGATTTGGAAATCAGCCGGGTGATGCTAGTAGCGGTGCTTGGTGGGCTTTTGGGCATATTGATGATGATCCCGCTGCGACGGGCGCTTATTGTAAATCAACATGGCACACTCAAGTACCCCGAAGGCACCGCCTGCGCCGAAGTGCTCAAAACCGGCGCCTCAGAAGAATCAAGACTTTGCGCCTCTCCCTCGGCGCGCAAATCCGAGTCCGCCCGCCGACTCAGCGCACATGCCATTTTCGGCGGTTTTGCCATCGGGCTGGCCTACAAGACACTGATGTTGCTTGGGAAACTCTGGAAGGAAGTGCCCGAAAAAGTCTTTGGCGGCGCTTTTGCCGGCGGCTCGGTGGCGGCGGAAATTTCGCCGGAGCTTTTGGGTGTCGGCTACATCATCGGCCCGCGCATTGCCGCCACAATGTGCGCCGGCGGCATGTTGTCTTATCTGGTGCTGATTCCTCTAATCCGGTTTTTTGGTGATCACCTTCCAGCCCCGCTGCCGCCTGGAAAGGAGCTAGTAAGGCTGATGGCGCCTGACGATGTCCGCGAGGCGTACATCCTTTACATCGGGGCGGGCGCGGTTGCGGCCGGCGGCATCATTAGTCTGCTGCGTTCGCTTCCCATTTTATGGCATGGGCTTAAGTCCGGCCTGGCGGATTTTCGGGCCGCGCGCGCCGGCGGGCCGGCGCTCAGGCGCACCGAGCGTGATCTATCCATGTACTTCGTGGCCGGCGGCATTGTGATCTTGATAGCCGCAATACTTGCCGCCAGCAGGTTGCACATGAATTTGCTGGGAGCCATCCTGATCGTGATTTTTGGCTTTCTGTTCGTCACCGTCTCCTCGCGGCTGACTGGCGAAATCGGCTCATCATCAAATCCAATCTCAGGCATGACAGTTGCCACGTTGCTGCTGACCTGCCTTATTTTCCTCATGCTCGGCTGGACGGGACCGGCGTATTTTGTAACGGCGCTGTCGGTCGGCGGCATCGTCTGCATTGCCGCATCCAACGGCGGCACCACTTCACAGGATTTGAAAACCGGCTTTCTGGTCGGGGCCACGCCGCGTTTCCAGCAAATCGCAATTTTAATCGGGTCGCTGGCATCAGCCCTTGCGTTGGGGCCGATTCTCCTGAGGCTCAACGATGCCGCAACCGTTCTCGTGCCGCCTGTTACCTGCGAGCCGGTTGCCGTCAATGATGCCCGCCTGCCGCTTGCGGAGCTGGCCCGCCTGCCTGTTTACAAAGATGAACCCAAACCGCCAAAGCCGGGTGAATACTATCGCCTTGAAGTCGGCGCAACGCCGCCCGCGGCGCTTCCGAATCTGGCGCCCGGCATCTATCTGGTGGACAATCAGGGCCGCGTCGCCTACCGGCGCGTGGAAAATTTTCCTGCCAACTGGAAGGCTGATCTGCGGCAACTCAGCGGCCGCGAAATCCTTGACCAGCGGCATCCGGGAGTGGCACCGGGAACGTACTGGGTATGGCACAATACCGACTCCACCAATGGCCCGCCCGGCCGCTACCTTGTTGATTCCATGGGCGCGGTCAAATACCTCTCCGACCCCGGCATCAACGGCAGCCACACGCGCCGGCTTGATGGAACCGAGGTGCAGAAGTTTGTCGCCCCAAAAGCAACGCTCATGTCCTACATCATAAAAGGCATCCTCGACCAACGCCTGCCGTGGGCGCTGGTGATTCTGGGGGTCATGATTGCCATCACGCTCGAGCTGTGCGGCATCTCATCGCTGGCCTTTGCAGTTGGCGTTTATCTGCCGCTTTCGGCTTCAGCCCCGATTCTGGCTGGCGGCCTCGTTCGCAAACTGGTTGACCGCCACCTTGCCGACAAGCTGGCTGCGCGCAAACTTTCCCAGGCTGAACTGGCCGCCGAAAGCGATAAAAGCCCGGGTGTCCTTCTTGCCTCCGGTTACATCGCAGGCGGCGCAATCGCCGGAATAGTCATTGCTCTTGCATCGGTTTTCCTTCGGCCATTCATGCAACGGATGAGCCAGTGGGCCGAAACGCACAATCCATTTTACTCAGGCGCTTATGCGGATGCCCTGTCGCTGATTCCATTCGTCTGCCTTGCAGTTTTGCTTTATCTGGCCGGCCGCGGCCTGTTTTTGAGCGGAGAAAAGGCGCAGCCAAACGGCACGCCATCCCCGCCTTGATGAAAACCGTTAACAAAATCCTGTTATGAAACTATGGGCAGTTTTTCTGGCAAACCTCGGACTGGCGCTGAGCCTGCCTTTTGCAGGCGCTGCACCGTCCACAACCCAAAATAATCCCATGAATATCCCATTGGAAGCGCGCGTGCGTGAATTTCTGGAAATGTACAACCGGCTCTACCAGCGCCTGGCCACCGTCGCCGGACAAGCCAACTGGCAGGCCAGCACTGATGTCACAGCAGAACATACCGGCCAGCGCATTGGCGCCGAGCAGGCTCAGGCTGCTTTTGTCGGAAACCCTTACATCATTGAACGTACCCGTGAATTTCTGGCGCAACGCAATCAACTCGATCCGTTGCTTGTCCGCCAGTTGGAACGGATACGACTCAATGCCGCAGCCTGCCCCGGTTCAATCCCTGATGTCGTCAGCGCCCGCGTTGCCGCCGAGGCGCGCCAGAGCGCAATCCTCGATTCATTCGAGTTCAAATTGCAACGACCGTCTGATAATTCCCCACGCCCCATCAGCGTCAACGAAATTGACCGCCTTTTGCGCGAGTCCCGTAATTTGGAGGAGCGCCGCGCCGTATGGGAAACTTCAAAGCAATCCGGCCCGGCCCTAAAGCCCGGACTGATTCAGTTGCGCGATTTGCGAAATCGCGTTGCGCGCGAAATGGGTTTCAGCTCCTTCTTTGATTTGCAAGCCGCCGAGTTCGGCATGAGCGCGAAGGAAATGCGCCAGTTGACCGCGGATTTGGTGCAGCAGATGCGTCCGCTGTACGAACAGCTCCACTGCTGGGCGCGGCACACGCTTGCGCAACGCTTCCAGCAACCCGTACCCAGGCTGATTCCGGCCCATTGGATTGGCAACCGCTGGTCTCAGGAGTGGCCCGGACTGGTTGAAAGCCTGGACATGGACCCGTTCTTCAAGGACAAAACCCCGGAATGGATAGTCCGGCAGGCGGTGCAATACGGTGAATCGCTAGGCTTCCCGAAACTGCCGCCGGGATTCTGGCAGCTATCAGACCTATACGAGCTGCCGCAAAATGCCACCCGTAAAAAGAACACCCATGCCTCGGCATGGCATGTTGATTTGGACCGGGATGTCCGCTCGCTGATGAGCGTGCGGCCTGACTACTCATGGTTCGTAACCGCACATCATGAATTGGGCCATGTCTTTTACCAACTGGCATACTCCACGCCCGAAGTGCCGCCGGTGCTGCGAACCGGCGCAAGCCCGGCTTTTCACGAAGCGATGGCGGAAACACTGGCCATGTCGCCAAATCAATTGCCATATCTGCGCCAGGTCGGCGTCCTGCCGCCTGATTTCAAGCCGGACGCCAATTTGTGGCTGCTGAATGTCGCCCTTGATCATGTTGTCTTCATTCCATGGTCTGCTGGCGTCATGGCCGCGTGGGAATACGACCTATACGAAGGCAATCTGCCCCCTGATCAGTTCAACCGCCGCTGGTGGCAATACGTCGCGCAGTTTCAGGGAATCGAACCGCCATCCCCAAGAGGCGAGGAATTTTGCGACGCCGCCACCAAAACCCACATAAACGATGACCCGGCCCAATACTACAAGTACGCCATCGCATCAATCATCCGCTACCAGCTTCACATGCACATCGCCCGCAAAATCCTGAAGCAGGACCCGCACAATTGCAACTATTACGGCCGGCGCGATGCGGGCGAGTTTTTGCTTAAAATAATGCGCCCCGGCGCCACGCGCGACTGGCGGCAGCTCGTCAAGGAGGCCACAGGCGAGGAACTCAGCGCCCGCCCGATGCTCGAATACTTCGAGCCACTGCTTGACTGGCTTAAAAAACAAAATCAAGGCCGCCAAACCAGTTGGGAACGCAACAACTGAGGCTGGCCGGCGCCCGACCTCATTTTCCAGCAAAATTGTTTCGTGACGCTGTTGAGCGCCGGATTTATACTCCTGCGCCATGGCGGAAAATTCCAAGTTGCGGCTGGAGCACTTGAAGCACGAGGCCGAAAACCTGCTGCGCGAGGAAGATGCGTGGCGGCTGGCCGAAAAACAATCCCCGGGAAAGCGGTTCCTGCATTTCTGGGTGATGGTCTTCCGGCATTTCATCCGGAATCGCTGCCTTATAAGAGCCTCCGCGCTTGCATACACGACGATGCTCGCCCTTGTGCCAATGCTCGCGGTAGGCGCAAGCGTCGCCGTCAGCCTCCTCAAAAAACAGGGCGAAAAACCAATCCGCGAATTGATTGACAAGGTGGTTGCCTACGCCGCACCGGCCCTTGATTTGCAGGTCAAAACCGATGGCATTGACGGCGGCTTTGGACGTGAACGCGTTGTTTCCGAGATTACCAATTACATCCAGAACATAAGCAGCGGCGCCATAGGTGTTACCGGCATGATCGCCCTTATTCTGGCCGCCATACAAATGTTGCGCACCATCGAGCTTACATTCAACGACATCTGGGGAGTGACACGCCGCCGCCCCATCGCAGTAAGCGTGGTGCAGTATTGGGCGGTCATTACTCTCGGCCCGCTCATTCTGGTGCTCGCCCTCGGTCTGACCTCAAGCCCTTATCTGGCCAAAACCATGTCCATTTTGAATCAATGGCCGCTGCTGTCCGCCTTTCTTTTTGCAATGATGCCGTTTTTCCTGCTCAGCTTCGGCTTTTCGCTCTTCTATCAATTCATGCCCAATACGCAGGTGCAATTTTCCGCCGCTGTAATAGGCGGGTTCACCGCAGGCTTTCTATGGGAGCTTAACAGCCTGCTCAACACCCTCTACGCCTCAAAAGTGGTCACTTACAGCAAAATCTACGGCGGCCTCGGCATGGTGCCCATATTCCTCCTGGGCATCTACTTTTCATGGGTCTTCCTCCTCTTTGGCGCGCAGGTGGCTTACGCCTATCAAAACCGCGAGGCGTATCTGCAGGAAAAACAGGCCGGCGCAGTTAATCAAGCCGGACGCGAGTTTGTGGCGCTGCGACTGATGACATTCCTGGGCATCCGCTTCCAGCAGGGCGAGCCGCCGCCTTCGCCTGCGCAAATCAGCAAGGCTGTCGGTGTGCCCACGCGTCTTGCCACGCAAATACTGGCGCAGCTAGCCCAGGCCGGTCTCGTCGTGGAGACCATCGGCAAGCAGCCCGGTTTTTCTCCGGCACGCCCGCTTGATAAAATCAGTTGCGCCGACATCATCAATGTTTTGCGCACCAGCGGCGGATTCGTGCCCGAAACCGCGCCTGACCCGGTCCGGCAGGTTGTGCGCGGCGGACTGGAGAAGATTCAGCGCGCCGAGCAGACAGTTGCCGCTGAAACCACGCTCCTGTCGCTTGTCACCGCGGCGTTGCAACAAGCTCAAGCCGGCGACACCTCCACGGCACAACAGGCATAAAAATGTTAATTACTTAAAATACGGCCACGGTGCGCCGGTCCGTGCTCACCATTCCTTCCTTTCATAACGGCGCAGAACTGACGCAACCCCCGGCAGCAAATCAACTCCGCTGAATTTGAACCATGCCGTCCCTTTGAAGTCCGCCGGACTTGAGCCGGGCAACAGCCCCAGTTCCTGCAACAAAGGCACGCCGCCCGAACCGCCGCCCACGCTCAACAATCCGAGTCTGTTCCGGTTTTGATGCCAGTATGCCGCCTGTTCCGCGGCGGCCAGCTCAAGCTCCGCAGGCAACGGCGTCTGCCCCGGCCCCGCTGTCTCGCCCGGCAGCACGTATCCGCCGGCATACGTCACCCTGCCAATTTCGCCTCCAGCTCCCAGCGGCTGGCTCAATCTGATTATTGATCGTGCCGGCAAAATCAGATGCTCCACGTCGCTGACTTCAGTCCAGCCGCCGGCCTCGCTGCTTTTGAGATGGAATCCGCTGACAGATTCAACCGGGTATCTGTCCACACGCAAATCCATTTCCTGCGCGTCGAACTCAAAAGTGGCCGACGCATCCCTGGCAAACCGCCTGCCGCATTCCAGCTCGAATCGCGCTGTCACAAGCCGCAATATCCCGGCCAGCAAATTGTCCTCGCCAGTCTCATAGGCTGGAATGCCAAGCCGAAGTTTCAATGTGGAAAGTTGAACCAACATGGGATGAATCGTTTATTTTGAAGCCAAATCAATTCCCCACCACTGCGCGCAATCCGGTTGAATAAACCGCCGGCAACCCCGCATCGCCGTACCACGTAATTGTGGCTCCGGGATCACCATACTCCAGCATCTGCAGGAAGTGGAAACCCGCTCCGGTAAAGCCGGTGTACACCGCCCATGCCTGTTGCGCAGTGCTTGGTGCAAAGTTATTGCCGCGCAAAATCGCGCTGTTGACTGAAACTGAATCCACGCCTACACCCACCGCACAATTCCGGTTGCCAGTCACTGCATTGCCCAAACCCATCGCCTCCGCCCCAACCGGCTCCTCATCAACTCCAACCACCAGCCTCAGGCGGTTTGCCGTGTTGTTGTTGTATGGCCGCCATGCCGCCGTCGAGTAAGTCCACGAGTCCGCGGCTTCCGTGACAACCATCGGCCACGGCACTCTGTTGTAATAGTTCCAAATCAGGCTCTGTGTCGCGCTGCGTTCCGTCGCCGCCGAATTCGGCAGAGTGCGAAATGTTCCAACATACCGCCTAGTCGGCTCGCCGCTTTTGACCCAAACGCCATCCTGTTTTGCCAACCCAACAGCCCGGTTGGTATCACCGGCCCATGCCGTGACTTCAAGCAATATGGATGAGCCGCCGCCCAGCACCGCCCATACATCGTAATTGGTGTTTGTTGCCAGACCGCTCAGACTCAGCGAGACCTCGCCGGCGCTCACCATCTGCCACAACGTCCCATCGAAAAGCGACAGCCGGTTGTGCCTGAACGGCGTGAAATAGAGCACATTAACATTTGAGCTTGAAACCGTTACCACCGGCTGGCCGCTGACCGGCGTGAGCCGGAATCCGCACACATCGGGCATCACCGCGCCTGCGCCTGCCGCCGCCCATTTTAGGCCGGTTGGACTGCCAGCATCCGCAGTCAAGACCTGCCCATCCATCCCCGCAGCCAGCCGGGCTGCGCGGCTGCCGTCGTACACCACCAAATCTCCCCTGGCGCTGAAAAGCGCCTGCTCAATGTACCGCGGCGAATATGGATATTGATAAGTCAGCTCGCTCGTGATGAGCGCCGTCCAATTGTAGCTGCCCTCGCCCGCAGGCACAGCCAGCAAAAAAGAATCCTTCGCCTGTCCGCCGGCCGTCACCTTGTAATTGCCTGCAGCCAGTATCACGGAAAAACTGCCCTCCGCGCCGCTGTTCACTTCGATGGGTTTGCTTAAAATAATTGAACCGGTGGCGGATTGCGGCGTGGACAACGGCGTGAACAAAATGTTGGTTGAAACCGGCGCAAGACCGGCGTCCTGAACATTGCCGGTGACAGTGGCCGCCGATGCCGCAAAAGCAGCCTGAAAAATCAGAAGCACAATCACTGCCAGATGGCCGCTTTTTTGATTGGTGTTGATCGCTTTCATTTTCAATTTGAGGCGGGGCGCGCATTTTTCCCTGATGCACGCCCCGCCTTTCGTGCGGGGTTGAGGTTTGGCGCCTGAGCCATGCCGGCTTTACGATGCAGCCGTTTGGAGGCCGGCAATCGCGCCGGGCGCCATCATGCCAATGGTGAACCGTTCAAGGGCGCGCACCAGTATTTCATCGGTGCCAAAACCGGCCTCGAAACTGGTGGCGATGTTGACTCCGCCGCGCACGCCCAAAAACTGGAAACTTGCATCGCCAAACAATGCAAAGACTTTTCCGGCGTTTGCGCTCGTGCTGTAGGGCGGCAACGCATCCACCCACCGGATCGGGAACCCGTCAAGCGTCGCACCGGCCGTCCCGGCGGCATTGTAAGGTTTGTCGCCACCGGCGTTGAATCCAGCCAGGTGCTGCTCAAAGCTCGGATGGCAATAATACGCCCCGTTGCCCAGCACCGCTGAATCCACCACAGAACGCAATGACCGCCAGTTGGCAAGCGTGCTGTCCGAATACTTCGTCTTTGTGCTGCTCATCTGGAGCACGCGCCCATTGGTTATCGTGCTCTTGGTCAGCCCTTCGAGGTTGTCATAAGTGCTGCTGCCATCAGCGGCAAAAAACACCGTGTCCTCGATTCTGGCCAGATTCCTGGCCGCATACCTCGCAATGAACCGCCCGATTGCAACCACGCTGTCGGCGTCAATCTCCGCGGGAATGCGCACCAGCCCGCCCCACTTCGATGCGCTGAACGTGACCCATTCAAGCTGCGGCGATTTCTCAGTCACACTGCCGCTCATCGCTATCAGGCCGAAGGCCGGGTCTGTTTTCAACCGCGGCAGCTTCACCGTGCCCGCGCCCAGAGGATACACCGTCCCATATCGCCGCGCCGCGCCAAACCGGGCCACAAGCTCCACAACTTCGCCCGAATACACAGCCGGCAGGGGCACATCCGCGCCCGTCAACGCCGCCTTGCTCTCCAATCCAAGCGCCTCGCGGCACAGCGCCTCCAGCTTCTCGCGCACGCCGCCACCAAGCCCGTCAAACTTTCCGCTCTTGAGCGCGCCGTTGTACACCACCGCAGCCAGATGCCTGGCGCATTCCTCGCTGACCTCGCCAAAACGCGCCCCGGCGCTGCAACTGCGCGCAAGTTGCGAGCGCCTCAGCGCATCCAAATCCGATCGCAGTCTGGCCAGTTCACCACCGTGCTCCCGGACTGTTTCAGACAGTCCTTCGACTCCAATCTTGATTTGGCCAAGCGTGGCCCCCAATTCATTCACAGACTCATTCTCCATTTTTGTTTGTCCTTTCTGGTTTGTTGGTTTTTGGTTCAAGGGTTGGCAGAAAAATTGAATCAAGCAGAACGGCCGCAATCACGGCGTTGCAGCCGGCTTCAAACCGTGGCGCGGCCCAACAGCCCTGCCACCGAGCGCGCCAGCGCCAGAACGTCTCCCCATTCATCACGATTCGCCCCGCCCTCAAGCATCCCCTGCAGCAAATCGTGCAATTCGCGCAAATCGCTCCGCCTTACGACACCTGACTTGGCCGCCAGCACAAGGGCGTTGGGATTCGCCGGCACCGCCACAGCGCTGTTTTCCAGCAGTTCCTGCTCGATGTAGCGCCGCCGGTATCCGGCATGTTCTCCGCCATTCTCCCAGCGCAATGGCACAAAGCCCACGCTCACCGCCCGCAGAAAACCGTCGCGGTACATCCGATACGCAAGCCGCGCCATCGGATTTATTTCCGTGGCAAATAAAATCCTCTGAAACAGTTGCTCGCCACGCACCTCGGTTATCAGCGCGCGCCCAAGTGTGAATACAATGTTCCCGTAATTATGCGCATTCTGGAACACAGGGTTCTTGCGGTAATTCTCCAGCCGCCATCCGCTGGCCATTATTATTTCCCCGTCGCGGTCAAGCGTGTGGTCGCTGGCCACAAAATCCATCGTCGGCTGGCCATCTTCACCTGCGGCCCTGCCGGCATCAGCCACCACAACCGGCAGCGCGCTCCGCAAACCCGCCTGCCCGTTGCATAATGTAACAACCCGCTCTCCAAATTCTTTTTCCAACGCAGTTTCCATGTTTGCATCCTCCATGGCCGGTTCTGCTGCCTTTCAACCGGCCCGCGCGTATCCTGCCTCTTTGGCAGGCCGATGGAACTGCTACGGGAACGGAAAAAATGAAGTCCAGATTACCTGGGCGCGGCCTCAGCATCGCCGCCCAAGCTCTGCGCTCAAATGAATAATTAACTGCGGGAACTTGCCCTGCTCAATAGTGCGCCACGACCTCAATTTCCACCGCCGCACCCTTGGGCAGCGCGGCAACTTGCACCGTGGAACGCGCAGGCGGGTTGCAGGAAAAGTATTTACCGTACACTTCGTTCATTGCTGCGAAATCCGCCAGATTGACCATGTACACCGTGGTCTTCACCACGTTTTCAAGACCCAAACCCTGCTCCTCCAAAATTAGTTTGATGTTCTCAAGCACACGCGCCGTCTGCGCCTTGATGTCGCCTCCGACTAGCTGTCCTGTCGCTGGCTCCAGCGGTATCTGGCCGGAGCAAAACAACAAATCACCAACGCGCACCGCATGGCTATACGGGCCGACCGGCACCGCCGCGCCGGCGGGTTTTACAATAATCTTTCTCATAATCGCCCCAAGATAAATCCGCTGTTACCTGGTTTCCTCGTACCAAGCCATCTGGATGTTCTCCAAAATCTTTTCGTTGGACGCGTTGGGATCATCGTCGAAATCCTCAAGCCCCAGCACCATCTGATGCAGCTTCGGAAAGCTGAGTTTCAACGGGTCTTGATCCGGATACTTGTCGCGCAGCGCCCATGCGATTTCCTCCGCGTCTTTCCATGTCAGTTTCATAATTTTCAACCTTCTTCAACAGTTATTCAGTCCACCCGTAAATTTTTCACATAAAGCCGTCCTGGCAACTGTCTGACCAACTTTTTGATTTCAAGGCCAAACACCGCCACCGACGCCGCCGATGGTGGCAGTCCGGTTTGCCTGATGATTTCGTCCATTGTCGTTTCCTCATTGCCCAGCACGGCCAGCACCTTTTGCTCGTTTTCGGACAGCTCCAGCGCCGGGAATACCGTCGTTTCAGCAAACAAATCCGGCCTCTGGCCGGGCGGAAACAAGTACTCAAATTCACCCAAAATATCCTCTGGGCCTTCGCAAAGTTTAGCCCCGTTTTTGATCAAATCATGGCAGCCCTTGCTGCCCGGAGAATCTATCCGCCCGGGCACCGCAAACACCTGGCGCCCGTACTCAACTGCGAACTTCGCCGTTATCAGCGCGCCGCTGTTCAAGCCGGCCTCAACCACAACAGTCCCAAGCGTCATCCCGGCCACTATCCGGTTGCGAATCGGAAAACTCTGCGGATCACCCGTCCGGTTGAACGGAAATTGGGTAATCACCGCCCCGTTTTCGGCTATGCGCTCGAACAATTCCCTGTTCTCCGGCGGGAATACAACGTTTATGCCTGTGCCAAGGACGCAGATGGTGCGGCCCTTTGCGCTGATTGCGCCGTTGTGCGCCGCAGTATCTATCCCGCGCGCCCCGCCGCTTACCACTGTCACTCCGATGTACCCAAGCTGGTATCCCAGCTTTCGCGCCGTTTCATTTCCATAATGTGTGGAACGGCGCGAACCGACCAGCGCTATCGCGTTTTTATCCCTCGGCTCCAGCCGCCCCTTTACGTACAACACAATCGGCGGATCATATATCTCCCTCAAAAGGGCCGGATACTCCCTGTCAGACTGTATCACCACCCGGCATCCAAACTGTTCGATGCGCCCAAGCTCGCCGGCAAGGTCAACGGTCTTTTCCCACTTCGCTATCGCCTCGGCCGTGTCCGGCCCAATCCCCTCAACCCGCTGCAACTGCCCCGCCGTCGCCCGCAGTATCGCCTCCGGCTCCCCAAATTCCTGCAGCAGTTTCCGCACGCGCACCGGCCCCACCCCTTCGATGAGGTTCAACGCCACAAGCGCCTCGCGCGCGTCCATGCAACTACTCCTTTCTTTCCGCCGCCGCGCCGGCTTTTCAGGCTTTTATCAGCGCCGGCCGCGTCTTGAATTTCGCCGGCCATGCCGGTACGGCAGCCGCAGCAATACCGCCAGCGCGTTCAGCAGCTCCGCCCGCCTTTCAGGCGAAAGTTTCTTCAGCCGCTTCTGTTTGAACATCTCCCAAAACTCGCCCGCCTCGTCCAGTTCCGCAAGCTCCGCAAGTTTTTCCTCACGCCCCGGCTTCTCATCCAGTTCCGCATCCAGCCTGGACTTCAAATCCGGGCGCAGCCTCAGCGCCGTCAGTTTCAGCAACTGCACCATCGCCGCGCTCGGCTCCGCGCGCCCGTGGCATATCTGGTTCACATGCGACGGCGTTATGAACAGCCGCCGCGCCGTCTCCGACTGGTTCCATGACAGCAGCCGCATCAACCCCACAAACTCGGCCGCAAGCCTGCTTAGTTTTGTCGTTTTTCCCATGTTTTAAATTATTTAAAAATTTTCTTGCAATTAAGTCACTGTTGTAATTTACTTACAGGCGGACGGTAGCCATGAAGGCTGCTTGTGGCAAGCTCAATTTTGTGCGCCAAACCGCTTCAAGCGGCACGGCGTCGCATTTTCCCGCCCGGAAGGCAACCCTTGCCAACCTGGAGTCCCGCCTGAAATTCAAACGTTCGCACAAGGAGGCGCGCCGTTCCGGGCGGCATTTTGTGGAAAACCAAAATCAGAAAGGAGACAAAACCATGAAACAAAACCAGACCAAAACGGCTGCGCCCGCCGTTCGCGCGCGGGCCGGCCTTGAGAAACTTGTGCGCGAAATCGCGGAATTGAAGCTGCGCGAGGTTGCGCTGGCTTCAAAACAGGACGCGGAAATCCAGCAGGCGCGGGAACGCTACGGTCCGGAGCTGGCGCGGCTTGCGGACGCGATTGACAGGAAGCTGGCCGAGGCGCGGCGGTTCGCCGAGACGCATCGCGCCATTTTCAACGGGCGGCGCTCCATCGAGCTTGCCAGCGGGGTTGCAGGCTGGCGGCTGGGTCAGCCGGCGCTGCGCCTCGCCGCCGGAGGCACGTGGGATACGGCAGTGGCCGCGCTGAAGGAGCTGCCCCAGCTTGCGCGCTACGTGCGTGTGCGCGAGGATGTCAACAGACAGGCGCTGCTGGCCGACAGACAGGAGCTTGACGCCGCCCTTCTTGAACGCGCCGGCCTGCGCGTTGAGCAGGGCGAAATCTTTTTCGTCGAACCGAAACTCGATTCAATTTAATTAAGGAGCCTGAGCAATAATAACCACGCCTTGAACAAATGGACCCATTGACATGCCATGATGTGGCGCCGCTCTGGACGGTGAGCGGCGCCAGCGGTTACCTGAGACGACCGGATGAAGAGGTGCGCCGCTGGATTGAAAACGGACGTTTGGAATGGGCCTGGGACATCGGGCGGCCCGGAAGCCGGAGGCGGGAAATTCGCGTATGGTATCGCAGTCTTGAAGTCTGCAAAGGCCGTCGCCCCGCCTCCACATTGTCGCCGGAAACAGTTGTGGCGGCAATCATCGGGCACAACCGCCCGGCGCTCCGCGTCAGCGAAGTGTGCGCAATTTTGAATTGCAACCGCAACCTTGTCCGGCGGTTGCTGGAGTCAGGCGAGCTGCTTTCCTACGGCACGGCGCAACGCTCCTGCCAGAGCCAGTTGCGCAGGCTGCCGCTTGTGGCAAGGGCAAGCCTCGAAAATTTCTTGCGCCGCCGCAGGCTGTTTTAGCCGAACGCATCACTGTGCCGCAGTTGAGCCGGTTCGATAAAAATCCTCAAACCACGGCTCCGGCCTTGATTCAAACTGCCATTCCCTGCCGCGCCACGTGAATTTCAGGCAGGCGGCATGAAGGGCCTGATGCGGCAGTATCAGCCGGCGCTTTTGCTGTTCGGTAAGCCGCCCGAATACAAAGTCCAGGTAGAGCCGCTCATCGCCGCCGTATATTTTGTCGCCAACAATCGGATGCCCAAGCCACGCAAGGTGGATGCGTATCTGGTGTTTCCTGCCTGTGTGCGGGATGACGCGCAACAATGTAAATGGCCGCAACCGGCCGGCATCGCATCCCGGCCCGGCCGGTTGCCCGGCATCTGCATCGTGGATTATCCGGTTGAAACGCTCCAGAACGGCGTACTCGCTCCGGCATGGGGCGCCATCAGGACGCACGCAATCTTTTATGGCGACCGGACTTGATTCATCACGACCCAACGGGGCGTCAATCACGCCCGCGTCATTGACAACGTGCCCGTGAACAATCGCCAAATATTCCTTGCGCGTCTGGCGCCCCTCCCAAAGTTGCCGAAGCTCACGGGCAGCCTCCGGATTTTTGGCCGCCACAATCACCCCGCTGGTTTCCCTGTCGAGCCTGTTGACAAGTTGCGGCCTGGCGTTCTCCCCCAAATGCAGCCGCATACGGCTGATAAGGCTGGACAATGCATCGCCCTTGGTTGGATGGCAGACCAAGCCTGCCGGTTTGTTCACCACCAGCACGCTGTCGTCTTCGTAAATAATGTCAAGCAACGCATCCACCGGAGCTTCGTGAATCAAGGCGCCTCGAAAGGAATCAGCCGTCTGTCAAAATTTTACTGCAAGCGTGTATCTCCACTCCCAATCCCCATTCCAGTGCCATCGCAGCGTTTTATCGGGAAGCCGCTCGATGGTCGCGTTTTTCATCCGATATGCCAGCCGTATCTGGCGGCCTGAAATCTGCACAACGAAAAATCCCTTCTCCGTCTGGCCGGTGTTGACGCACTGCCAGCGAAGCGTCTCCCCGGCGGGCGCCCACTGCTTGAGACCGGTGCCGGTGTGCCCGTAAAAATAGAGGATGACGTTGTATTGCTTTGCCGCCTCATAAACTGCGCGCCAGTCATTCGTGTGCCACCAGTCGGTATCAAATCCGCAATGGCTCGCCAGCACCACAGGCCGCCCGCTGGTCCCGACGCATCGGGCCAAATCCTCCTTCAAAAATGTAAGCGCGCCCTGGGGGTCATGCCAGACGGGGCTGTAGCGTTTCAACTGTGGATTCTGCTCATCAGCAGGATATATCCCCAGCATCACAAAATGCACATCATCCCAGTCAAATGAGTAGTGCAGCCCGTTTGCCGACAGGTTCGACAGCCAGCCTTTTTGCTGCCGCAATTTGTTGCGCTTTTTCAACTGCGCTTGAAAGCTGAATCCGTTTTTCTCCTTCCCCTCCGGCGGCCCGTCGTGATTGCCCCACGTTTCAAATACAGGGAATTGCAGCAAACCATCGGTTCCATCCAATCCGAAATCCCCCAAAAACCAATCGTATTGCTCCCTGGACTGATTGCGCCCGTTCACCACCCTGTCGCCATCGTCAATAACATCACCAAGCACCAAAACGCCGCGCGGACGCTGGATGCGCCCGCCGCCAAGGCTCTCCGGCCAATCAAGATTCGTCACCACATTGATATGCCGCAACGTCTGGCTTACCCTTTCGTTGCGGTCTTCATTTTCAAAGGCATCGTAATGAACATCGGAAGTGACAATGAATGTTACGTCCCGTTTGGGTTGCGGCGCGGCAAATGCCGTCCCTGCCGTCCATATAAAAACGGCCAGCAACACGCACCTGCCCGCCATTAACCGTGCCTGTCTTTTAACCATTGATGTGAACATGCCTGCACTCTATTCCATATCAGATGCAGGCACAATAGCGGTGTTTTTCCCTTGCATTCCGCCAAAAAGGGCCGGCCCAATCACCATGCAGCCGTAATCGTCAAGCCGTCGGTTTCCATTCAGATCACAAGCTCAATACGGCGGTTTGACCGGCGTTTCCATTCAAATGTTTTTTTGAACTCGGCGCCATTTGGCAGGCTCACCACAGCCTGATAATCCCCATAAAACAGACGAATGTCAGCCTGCCCGTTTCCATCCGTCTTGACCTCCTGCTTCGACCACCACCGACCTTTGATCAGTTCCTTTAATCTGTCGTACGCAGGCTTTGGAGACATATCCTTGCGCAACCATCCGGCGGCGGCACGTTTCCATGCCCCGGCATCCGAAAAATCCCACCATGTAATTGCCTCAACCGCCGGATGCGCAAACAATGCGGTGTAAAATTTTTCCGCCTGCTCAGCCTGCTTTGCCTCAAGCTCGGCAGTGGTCTCGCCCCACATCTCGCCGCCATCGGCACGATTTGTCCTGCGGTTTGGGTCAATGCCCAGAAACGGCCCGCTGACAATTGTGGTTTCGGTAAAATGTATGGGCAGCCCCAGCCTTGCATAGGTGTCACATACCCGCCACACCCTTTCCAGCGGCCACACTTCCCTGTGCATGTGGCTCTGGATTCCAATCGCATCAAACATCAGCTTCCCGCCTGCCCGCAGTTGATCAAGAATCTGGTAATAGGGCGGGTCGGTGCGGTAATCGTTCACCAGCAGCGTTGCCCTGGGGCCGGCGGCGCGCGCCGTTTCCAAATGCTGCCGGACATAAGGAACCGGCCCGAGCGATTTCGCCCACTCCCCAAGCCGCGTCCCAAACCGGCCGAGATGCGTTGGTTCATTGACCACATCCCATATATCAATACGCCCCGCGAAACGCCGGATGCAATCGCCAACCCGTTCATGTGAAAGCCGCCGGATTTCCTCAAAATCCTGCGGCAGCCAGCGCGGGTCTGCAAAATCCCAGACAAGCGGATGTCCCTTGCACTTGATTCCATGAGCGACGCACCAGTCGGCTGTTTTTTCAGTGCGCTCATGCGCAGGCTGGCCGCGTTCCAGCTCATACTGCGGCCAGTAAAACGGCAGCGTTGCGTAGTTCAGCAATTGCGCAAATCGTTCATTGTACTGCTCCTGCGAAGCAGCATCCCGCAGCCGCCCAAACATGAATATGTTGCATCCAAACAAAAATTCATGCCTCGTCTGCTCAATCCGGACTCGCGCACCCGGAAGTTTCGCGCCATTTGCCCCGCGCACCGTGATCGCTCCATCACCCATCCGGTTTTGTCGTATCTTCTCCGGACATTGTGACATTATTTCGGCGTCAGGAATTTTTTCCCGCTGTTCCGGCTCCGCCGCCATCACACAGCCATACGCAAAAACAGCCGCCCCTGCGGTGCGCCGCAGGAATACCCGTCTTGGATAGCTCTTCATGACTCTTTTGACGGTTTCAATAAACACAAATTCAACGATTCAAATCCGCCAACGGCCTTTTGAAGGACACCTTCCACGCCGTCCTTCCACCGCCTCTCAATCGCGTCTATCTTTACTCCGCCGCCGCTTCGCGGACACGCTCCAGGATTACCTCACCCAACAGCGGTTCCGCTCCAAGCGCGGAAGCGTACCAGACGCGTTTGCCGTTCCTCTCAGTCGGATTGCGCCACGTGGGCAAACCCTGCTGCAAACGCTCCCGAACCGCCTTCTCCGGCTCCCCCAAAAGCATCGGGATATCTTCGTAAGAATGCAGACCGTCACTTATGAAAAAGGGGACCATCACAATATTCTTACTGTTTGCAATCCTGTAACAATCGCCTATGCCCGGCTCTTCCTCCATGAATACTGCGTATGTTTCAGCATATAAATTCCGGCTGCGTATCAACTCGGCGGCGCGTTCGACTGTCTTGCGCGAGTTTTCATTCCTGCCGGTGCCATGCCCTGCGATGAACAGCGCAATCTCTTGCGGCGGAGGCGCGCAAGGAAAGGGGTGCTTCTCAACCACATCCCGCGCCCGCGCCAGCAGCACATCAGTCATCCGCTCATGCGTCCCAACGGGCCGGCAATAGACCAACAATTGCCCGCCGCGCGTCTTCCGGCGGCATGACACCTTTTCCCCGTCCCCGCAGAGTCCAAGTTCCCGCGGGATGATTTCCTCGGTGAAATAACCCTCGGTGATGAATAGCGGCACAACGAAAATTCGCTCCGCCTTGATTGTGCCGATGACATCCCTCAGATGGGGCGCCTGCTTCCAAAACGCCTCGCGGACTTCCGCAAAAATGCCGCGCCGTCGCAATGCCTCCGCATGCTGAATGGTTGGGGCCGCTGAATACGCGTTCAGCGTCGAACCATGCCCAACCAACACCAGCGCCGCATCATGTAAATCGTCCATCACAATCAAAGATGATTAGCGCGGATTTCCGCCGCCCGCAAACTTCAAAAGCGCAACAATTCTACACTGGCAGCAGTTCCAAAGGATCATCCACCAACAAGACGGCCTGCCAAAACCAGCGCACCGGTTGGAATGGCATCCTCCCCAAGCGCAGCCACCCGGATTTGCGGCCCGGGCTGAAACGCCGCCATAATATACCGCGGCAGTGCCTCCGCCACCGCCGCCCGCCACGGCTCGCCCATCAATGACAGGCCGCCGCCCAGGATTATCACTTCCGGATGAAACAGATGCGTCACATGCGACAGCCCGAACGCCAAATCATCCGCTGTCTCTTCCAATATTCGATGCGCTTCGGCATCGCCGGCCTCCAGCGCCCGCGCCAGCAGACGCGCCTCGCCGCCCGGAACATCCCCAAGCCACTCGCATAACACGCTGCGCCGGCCTTCCTCCTTTAATTTCTGGATTTTGCGATCCACGGCCCAACCCGAACAACTCTGTTCCACTATCCGGCCCTGTTTGTCCAGCCGCACATGGCCAATCTCCGCCTCGCCGGGCTGCGTGCCGTGATATATCCGGCCATCCACAACCAGCCCGCCGCCAACCCCGCTGCCTATGGTCATGTAGAAGGAGGGGTTGCAACCTTGACCGGCGCCGCGACACGCCTCGCCCAGTGAGCCGACATTTGCATCGTTGTCCACAACCGCCGGCAAACCGCTGATTTCATTTAACCAGCGCCCAAGCTCGAATTGCCCCCAACCTTCCACTTGATGCGAGCAACAAATCTGGCCTGTGCGCCAATCAACCGGCCCGCCAAAGCCCACACCAACCGCCCTTGCCGAGTGTTTCCTTGCAAGCTCGGGCAGTACGGCTGCTATCTTTTCACGTATGCCACTCGCGCCCTTGTCCGCCGCCACTGCAAGGCGCACCCGTTCATGGATGACGCCGGTTGCATCGCCTGCGACCAGTTGCAACTTTGTGCCGCCAATTTCTATTCCAATAAACATGGTAATGTTCAGGGTAATCTACGCCCGCCAGCTCACGCAAGCCGCTACGGGGCTGATGCGAAATTTCCACCGGCCTGCTCATATTTGGTTTTTAGAAACGCCTTGGCTGGAATTATTACTGGCTTTGGGGCTGATTTTGTGGCAAATTGATTCACTTAAAAGCGATGAGCCGGAACTTCCACAATCCGGAGGGTCGCAACGTCAGGAGTGAATATGGTCGCTTGCTTGAAGTCGCAGCCATAACCTCGCTGGCGTTGGCCGGCTCTTTAAGCGGGGCCAACATGACGCCGGTGGCCGTCACCGGCTTCAACCGGGATGTTGTGGTTGAAAACACAGCAGGCAACCCGCCGTACACGGCCTACGCGCAGCGGTTTAATCCGACTGAAAACTGGGTTTTTTATCAAAACGGCCTGCCAAACCACAATTACGGGCTGCCAGCCAACCGGAGTTTCACCAGCGAGCTGGGCGATGGAACCCAATTCCAATTCCAGCCATATACAACCAACAACGCGCTCGTGCTAAGCAGCGACACCGGGCTTGATAGCGGGACGCTTGCACTTGTTACTCCCGCGCCTTACAAAAGGCTTGCGGTTATTGCACATTCGGGAAGCGGCGGCGGCACTCCGGCGCTGATTATCCAATTCTCGGACGGTTCCTCTTATTCCACCAACTACAACGCGCAAGACTGGTTTAACAATCCCAATTACGCACTAAGCGGAGTGGAGCGGATGGATTTGAGCAACGGCAACGTCCAGGGTCCGGGCGGGACAAACGGCCAGCCGCGGTTTTACCAAACAACGATTGATCTGGAGGCCGTGTTTGGCGCAAATCTCAAACCGGTTGTCAGCCTCACTTTTTTCAAGGCCGCAGGCGCCGGTTCCACCGGAATTTACGCCGTAAGCGGCGAAGCGTTGCCTCTGGCGCCGCCCTCATGGCTCAGCCAGCCGCAAAGCCAGAGCGTGATTGAATTGCGGCCTGCCATTTTCAGCGCGCTTGCTGGCGGAAACCCGGCTCCAGCTTATCAATGGTACCGAGACGGCGCTCCAATCAGCGGCGCCACAAACACCGTTCTTATTATCGCGCGCCCCACTCTTGCCGATGACCAGGCATCATTTCAAGTTGTGGCATTAAATGTCATTTCCAACACCACGTATGCAATCACAAGCGCCGTGGCCGTGTTGACCGTGCAGGCGGATTTGACGCCTCCTTTGTTGCTGGGCGCCGTTTCCTTCGGGCTTGAACAAGTGCAAGCCCGTTTTTCGGAGCCGATTGACCCGGCAACCGCCACCAACCTGTCGGCCTTTGCCTTGAGCGACACCAATGGGACGCCGGTTGCCATATTGTCCGCACAGCTTGATTCAACCCAGACAAACATTTTACTCAACACAGCGCCCCTGACTGAAGGGATGAGATATTTGTTGGTTGTCAATGGTCTGCGGGACCAGGCGGCTGCCGCCAATTTGCTGCCGCCGGACTCGCAGGCCGGTTTCGTTGCCATTCCTTTTACGCCATTCAACATCGGCAGCGCGTCCGCAGGCTGCTCGGTGACAAGCGCCCCCGGTGGATTCAACATGGCGGGTGGCGGCAACGATTTCGGCGGCACCCTGGATAACGGCGCATTCGCTTATCAGTTGCGCACCGGAGATTTTGACGTGCGCGTGCGAATTGAATCTCTGGATTTGGCGGATGCATGGACTGAGGCCGGCCTGATGGCCCGTGAATCGCTCCAGGCCGGCAGCCGGTTTGCAGCAGTGTTTGCCACGCCATCGCTTGGCGGCGTTTTTTTCCAGGCGCGCGATGCCACAAATGCCGCCGCATCAATGTCGGCCTCGCTGCCTGTCAATTATCCGGCCACATGGCTGCGGCTCAAAAGAGAAGGCAATTTGTTTTCCGGTTTCACCGGCTTTGATGGAACCAACTGGTTCAGGCTCGGCACCGCCACTCTGGATATGCCCGAAACAATTTACTTCGGGCTTGCCACCGCCAGCCATAATGACTCGCGGCAGGCAGTGGCTGCCTTCAGGGATTTGTCAGATGCAGTCGGCGGCGTGACCGCGTTGCCACCGGAAGATCGGGAGCCGTTGGGCCAGTGCAGCCGCCGCACAAGCCTTGTAATTTCCGAAATCATGTACCACCCGCTGCCGCGCCCTGGATATATCTACACCAATGAACTCGGACTGGTTACAAACAGCCTCGAATTCATTGAGATTTTCAACACGCGCGGCGAGCCTGAAGATTTGAGTTATTGGAAACTGTCCGGCGACATCAGTTACACATTCCCTTCCAACACCGTCATCCCGGGCGGCGGCTTTCTTGTAGTGGCACGTTCCCCGCAAGCTGTTGAAGACGCTTATGGCATAGAGGGCGTTCTGGGGCCGTTCACAAATAATTTGCCAAATGACAGCGGCCTGGTGCGCCTGCGTCATCGCACCGGCGCAATCATGCTTGAGGTGCGCTACTCCTCCAGCCCGCCATGGCCGGCGGCGGCGGACGCGGGGCATTCGCTGGTTCTGGCACGGCCTTCTCATGGTGAAAACGACCCGAAAGCATGGGCGGCAAGTGATGAAGTCGGCGGCTCGCCCGGAAAACCCGATCCATACACCCCAAGCCCGCTGCGCTCGATTCTGATAAACGAAATACTCGCGCGCCCGGATTCCGGCCAGGTTGAATTCATCGAACTATACAACCATAGTGCAATCGAAGTTGACATTTCCGGCTGCCACTTGAGCGACAACGCCGCCACAAACAAGTTCACAATACCAGCCGGCACAATCCTGCCACCGGCAGGCATGGTCGTCTTTTACCGCAGCCAGTATGGATTCGGACTGAACGCCGGCGGCGAGTCAGTCTATCTTCGCAGCCCCGACAACCGCCGTGTTCTCGATGCCGTCCGATTTCAGGCACAGGCACGCGGGTTTTCATGGGGACGCTCCCCGGATGGCGCTCCTGCATTGTCCGAGCTGATGGAACCAACGCCCGGCATGCAAAACGCACCCATGTTCATTCGTGATGTTGTCATCAACGAAATCATGTACGCGCCAATTTCAGGAAATGATGATGACCAATACGTGGAGTTGTACAATAAGGGCACCAACAACCTTGATATCAGTGGATGGAAGTTTGTGGACGGCATCCAGTTCACATTCCCGCCGAACACAGTTATTGCCTCAAATGGCTACCTCGTGGTGGCCAAAAATCTGACCAATCTGCTCGCCAGATATCCAAACCTTAATTCCACCAATACGGTTGGAAATTTCAGCGGCTCACTGGCCCGTGGTGGCGAGCGGCTGGCGCTTGCTATGTACGAAGCGCAGGTTGTGACAAATTACACGCCGGCGCCGGGTGGACTGGCGCGAAATTCCATCATACCGCCAATCTCCACCAACGGACTTTACGCGATTGTTGACGAGGTTACTTATGATTCCGGCGGACGATGGGGCAGATGGAGTCACGGCGGCGGCAGCAGCCTCGAGTTGACTGACCCACGCAGTGACAACCGCCTTGCCGATAATTGGGCCGACAGCGACGAGACCGCCAAGGCTCAGTGGACAACCGTGGCTGTCACCGGCACGGTGGACAATGGTAACGTCAGCGCCGACTCCCTGCAGGTTCTGCTTCTAGGCCCGGGCGAGTGCCTGATTGACGATGTTGAGGTACTTAATGCAAGCTCCCAAAATGTAGTCCCAAACTCCACCTTCAATTCAGGCGCATCCGGCTGGGTGGCCGAAGGGACAATGAGCGGTTCAAGCTGGGAAGCATCCGGCGGTTATACCAACAGCGGATATTACCATATCCGGGCGGTTGACCGCGGCGACAACACCGTCAACCGGTTGCGCATCTCCCTCACTTCGCCTCTTGCATCAAACAGCGTTGCCACCATCCGCGCCAAAGTCCGCTGGCTGAAGGGACACCCGGAAATACTTTTCCGCATCCGCGGCAATTGGCTTGAGGCGCCGGTTCGCATGGATTTGCCGCCCAACCTGGGCACACCCGGATTGCCCAACAGCAGGGCGGTCGAGAATGCGCCTCCAGCCATTTACGATGTCAAACACTTCCCGGTCGTGCCTGACGCCTTGCAACCGGTGCGCGTCACAACCAGACTGCATGACCCGGACGGTATCGGAAACATCAGCCTGTTTTACCGGATTGATCCTTCGCCCAGTTATGCAAGCGTCGCAATGACCGATCACGGCGCCAACGGCGATGAAGTGGCCGGAGACGGTATTTATACCGCATTGATTCCCGGACAGGCATCAGGAACGTTGGTTGCATTTTACATCGCAGCCAGCGATACCGCCTCAGTTTCAAACCGCTTCCCAACAGCGCCATTCGAGGGCTTGATTCGATTTGGCGAATCAACCCCGCCCGGTAATTTCCCGGTTTACCGGGTGTGGATGACACAGGCCACGCTCAACTCCTGGAACAACCGCCACAAACTGGACAACACACCCCTGCCGGTTACTTTTGTGGCCGGCAATCACCGGGCCGTGTATCATGCCACCGCCCGTTACGCCGGCAGCCCTTACATAGCTCCGAGTTTTTCCGGCCCAACAGGCAGGTTGTGCGGCTACACACTCGAAATGCCGACGGATGACCGCTTTCTTGGTTCCACCGAATTGGTGATTGACTGGCCAGGCGGTCACGGCGGCGAAACCACAGCCATTCAGGAGCAAATGGCTTATTGGATGGCAGACCAACTGGGAGTGCCTTTCTCCCACCGCTATTTCATCCGGCTTCAGGTCAATGGCGTAACCGACATGGCTCGCGGTGGCATTTTCGAGGCGGTTTTGCAGCCGGGCGGCGATTACCTTAAACAATGGGCCACGGATACTGCCGAAGGTGATTTCTACAAACTGGACCGCGCCTTTGAGTTTAACGACAGTGGCAGCCTCGTGGCCGACCCAATGCCCACTCTTCAAATGTTCACCACAACAGGCGGCGCGCTTAAAACTGCCCGTTACCGCTGGACATGGCTCAAGCGTGCTTATGAGTCCGCCAATAATTACACAAATGTTCTGGAGCTGGTACGCGCCGCCAACGCAGCCAAACCGGAGCCTTACCTCTCCGGTTTGCAGTACCTCGCAGACATCGAACAGTGGATGAGCGTTTTTGCATTCGAGCACATCATCAACAATTTCGACAGTTGGGGCCATGAAATCGGCAAAAACATGTACGCATTCAAGCCCTCTGACGGGCGCTGGGTCATATATCCGTTTGACCTGGACTGGTTGATGCTCGTCTCGCCGCGTTATTCAGCCAATTACAGCGGCGGCAACGGCCCGCTGTTTATTTCCAATGATCCTGTTGTGGGCGCAATGTACACCAACGCGCCTTTTCGCCGGGCTTATTTCCGCACTGTTCGCAAGGCGGTGGACGGGCCTTTGCTAAACGCCGTAGCCGACCCTGTAATGGATGCCAAATATCGCTCCTTGCTGGCCAACGGCATCACCAAGTGCGATAACAGCGCGCTTACCGACCCTGCCGCAGTCAAAACATGGTTCAGCCAGCGCCGCGCGTTTTTGATGCAGCAACTGGCCACTGTTTCGGCCCAGTTCACCGTTGCCACAAACACAATCACCTCCGCCTCCAATGTCATAACCATAACCGGCACCGCTCCAATCGAGCTTTACCAGCTCCAAATCAACGGCGTCATCTGGAAACCGGACTGGCTGACCACAAGCAACTGGATTCTGCGCCTGCCGATATTATCAGCCTCGAACTACCTGGTAATTCAAGGCCTGGATACGGCAGGCAGGCCGCTGTCCAATGCCACACAATCCATAGTCGCCCTCTACACCGGCGCGCCTCCGCCCGAAAAACCGCCTGTGATGTTCAGTGAAATAATGTACAATCCATCCATTCCATGCGCCGAATACATTGAGCTGTTCAATGCCAGCCCACAGTTCACATTCGATTTGTCCAGGTGGCGCATCAATGGCCTGGATTACACCTTCCCCGACGGGGCAACCATAGGACCGTTGGGATTCATCGTGCTTGCAAAAGACCCCGATAACTTTGCCGCGGCGTATGGCTATCAGGTCAGGATTTTTGACACCTATCCGGGCCGGCTAAAGCAAGACGGCGAAACCCTCACATTGCTCAGACCAGCGCCGACTGAGGCAGACCCAAACGCGGAAGAAATTGTGGACAAGGTCCGTTACGAAAGCCGCCCGCCATGGCCGGGCGCTGCCGCAGGACCGGGCGCCGCCCTTCAACTGGTGGATGCTTCCAAGGACAACAGCCGCCTGCCAAATTGGGCGGCAGGCAACAGTTGGCGCTTTGCATCATTCACCGGAACCAACACCGTAATAAGCCCGCCAATTCTAATGCTGCTGCCACAAGGCGCCGGCGATGTCTATATTGACGACATCATGATGGTGGACGGAACTGTCCCCGAAGTCGGCGTGAACATAATAACAAACGGCGGCTTTGAACAACCCCTGGAAGGCACATGGTTTGCAGGCACCAACCTGCTCAACTCCGTCATCGTCACAAATGTCAAACACTCCGGCCAATCTTCCCTTTTGTTGCGGGCGACCAACGCCGGCGCATCCTTTGGCTCTTCGATTAACCAAACCAATTCAGCCCTGGCCGTTTCCAACGTTTTCACCCTTAGTTTTTGGTATCTGCCGGTCTCCTTAAGCAACCTTGTGATGCGCACCCGCAGCAGCAGTTTCATGCCTAATTTTTCAGTCGCTCCAATCCCGGCCCTCTCCCCGGGCGCGTCCAATACCGTGGCGCGCACCCTGCCTGAATTTCCGCCACTCTGGCTCAATGAAGTCCAACCGGCTGGCAATCCTGCGTTCCTGGATAACTTTGGCGAAGCCGACCCGTGGCTTGAAATTTACAATGCAGGCACGCAGGCGGTCAACCTGGACGGCTGGTTTTTGACCGATGATTACAACCAGCCCAACCGCTGGCCGTTCCCGGAGGGACTGGAAATCGGGCCGGGCGAATTCCTGCTTGTATGGGCCGACGGCCAGCCGGAACAAACAACCGAGACGAGCCTTCACGCAAACTTCAGGCTTTCCCCGCGGACAGGCTCGGCGGCGCTGGTGATGCCTTTAGCAGGTTCATCGGCCATTTTGGATTACCTGACATATACCAACATTCCCCCCGGCTACAGCTTTGGCCACGCACCCGATGCACAGCCGTTTGCCGACAAAATTTTCTATTACAATACGCCGGCAGCCACAAACAACCCCGCGCCCGCCCCCTACAACGTCCTTATCAACGAATGGATGGCCGCAAACACCTACACAATCATGGATGCCGCCACCAGCCAGTTCAGCGATTGGTTTGAGCTTTACAACGCCGGCTTTGAAGCGGCGGATTTGTCCGGTTGTTTCCTCACTGACAATCCTTCCAACAAAACCAAGTTTATAATCCCGTCCAGCGTGATAATTCCACCCGGCGGTTTTCTCTTTATATGGGCGGACAACAACCCCGGACTCAACACCACCAATTCAACCGAATTGCATGCCAATTTCAGACTTTCACGCAACGCCAACTCATTCATCGGATTGTTCAACCGCGATCAAAGCCCCATTGATACCGTTATCTACGGCCTGCAAGTCAGCGATATATCAGAAGGCCGCTACCCGGATGGCGCCGCGGATATCGCGCCGCTTATGTGGGCAACTCCGCTGCAGCCGAACGCGCCGCCCATCCCGGAAAATACTCCACCGGAAATCGCGCCGCTCTATAATCGCTACGTGATTTTGGGCCAGACATTGTGGTTTTACGTGTCTGCCTACGACAACGAATGGCCCCTGCAATCTTTGACTTTCGCCTTGGGACAAGGCGCGCCACTCGGCGCAACCATAGACCAGACAGGCTACTTCCACTGGACACCATTGCCAAACCAGGCGCCCGGCACCAATGTCATCTCCGTAATTGTCACTGACGACGGCATCCCTCCTTTGAGCGCCACCAACTCCTTTACAGTCATCGTCGGCACACCGCCACGATTTGACCCCGCTTCACTCCAACTGGCCGGCGGACAAATCCAGCTCAAATTCAACACACTGCCCGGATTGCGCTATCAAATTCAGTATAAAAACGATTTGGCCGACCCATCGTGGCAGCCGCTGGGCGACGCCTTTTACGCAACCGGCTTTTCCCACACACTCACTGAATCCGCCGTATCAAACCGCCAGCGCTACTACCGCATCACGTCCGAATAAACCCGAAAAACCAAGTTGAAGTGGTTTTCATCCTGGTCGGAGTGGAGGGACTCAAGTTGAAAGACTTCAGTTTGGGTGGTCGGAGTCCAACTTTTCTATAGTTGCTTTTAGCCAGCGCAAAATCTCTTCCCATAACGACCAGCGCCGTTCCAGCCCGCCCCACACAAGAATACCTGTAGCCGCCATCGTGAGATGGCGGACAAAAATGGCCGCCGTTCTGTTTTATGTAGCCGCCGGCGTAAGCCGGCGGATGTTCTTCCACTAATCCCATAGGAATGGCATGTTTATAGAATCAAAGTCCGAAGAATATTTTCCAGCCCCATAGGGGCGGCATATTTTTGTGGCTTCATTGTAAACGGGGATAAAATCAACCGGCTTACGCCGGTTGCTACGAGTTTGTTCATAACCCGTAGCCGCCATCGTAAGATGGCGGACAAAAA
>Ga0315298_1000133_pt1 | contig 143817 bp, 113 predicted proteins | sample WHS_1_MG_FD_203077 | JGI IMG/M metagenome (GOLD analysis project Ga0315298, IMG submission 203077) | Extremophilic microbial mat communities from Washburn Hot Springs, YNP, Wyoming, USA - WHS_1_MG | ecosystem: Environmental > Aquatic > Thermal springs > Hot (42-90C) | place: USA: Wyoming...
ATCCGCGACCGCTGGTGGTGGGTGGAACATTCGGTGTGGACGGATCGCATGCTGACCCGGCTCGAACAAAGCGGGCCGACAACCAAAACCGCTGGTTTGCGGCGCAGGGGCTATTTAGTTTGGAACACGGCTCCTGTACCTATGGTTAGTCTCACTGAGACCCCACTGACTGGAGAGCCGGATGCGGGAAATCCGCCAGTCCGGTTCGGAGGGAGGGGTGGCGCTAACCCCGCCATCCCTACCTCTATCAAACCGCCTGTGTTCATGGTCCCGCCTTCAGGTGGCTTTTGGGCGGTTGGACAATCCACGCCTGCCAAACGCAGGCTGAAGCCTGCACTACAAGCCGCCACAGTTCGTAGTCCGGCCTTTAGGCGGATCAATTGCACCGGACAAGTTCAGCCTCATCCGACAAGTTTGTGTTTTGACTCGCCAAAGGAATCGAGTTTGAGGCGCAAGGATTCGTCACTGTGCAAGCCGTAAACATGGCGCAACCACGCCTCGATCTTCCGATTGATTGCCCTTAATCCGACCATTGGTCATCTTCGTCACAGCACAGCTCTGCAAACCCTCGGCGTGCGCAGCCGAACAGTCCGCCGTGCTAATCAACTGCTTGATCCCGCTCACGATCAGCGCGTCGGGCAAATGCAAGGCCAGACAAAATGCTTGCGCGAGCGCGCAATGACGATAGTTTTATTCCTTTGAGGCCCTCTCCGGTTTGACCAAATGCCTGAATCGTTTTTTTGAGGGTATGCCGTTTTAAGCGAGACAAAAACTAAACGACCGATGCGACAGAATCTCGATTGTTGCCGTAAATGCAAACCCGGCACGAAGCCTGCGTCGAGTGGCTTAATTCAGTGCCCGCCAGTGCAGAGTGGAATGTCTGAATCGACAATTGTTTTGGAATGCAACCGCTGAACAACATCAATCTAATTGCCAATGAGACATCTCCTGAGTCTTGAATCGCTGCCAAAACCCGATATCGAGGCGATACTTGCGTCCGCCGCCGCCATGAAGAGGAACAGGCGACAACCCGGGCCGCTTCCATTGGCCGGACAGATTTGGGCATTGCTTTTCAGTAAAAGTTCCACACGCACACGGGTTTCATTCGAGGTTGGCATCCGCGAGTTGGGCGGCAGTGTCATGTTCTTAAATGCGGCAGACATGCAGCTCGGCAGAGGCGAACCAGTCAAAGATACCGCTCGAGTCCTTGGCCGGATGATCAACGGCGCGGTCATCAGGACATACGCACAACGCGACGTCGAAGAGTTCGCAAAGTTCAGCGGTATCCCGACCATCAACGCGCTTACAGACGAGGAGCACCCGTGCCAGATCATTTCCGACATCTTCACATTCCAGGAACGACGCGGCCCGATCGCGGGTAAAACCGTCGTGTTTCTGGGCGATGGCGCATGCAACGTCGCCGCAAGCTGGATTTGGGCAGCAGAAAAACTCGGTTTTGAGCTCCGGATCGCAGCTCCCGCCCGGTTTCAACCGGACAAAAAGCTTCTCGAGCGGCTCACCGGACGGATCAGTTGCACCGAGAATGTCAACGCAGCGGTCAACGGAGCCGACCTGTTATACACCGATGTCTGGGTTTCAATGGGCAAGGAAGCCGAGGCCAAAGACCGCCTTGCGATTCTGGCCCCGTACCAGTTGAACGAAACCGTTGTTTCACTGGCGAAACGCGACGCGCTTGTCATGCACTGCCTTCCTGCATACCGTGGCAAAGAAATCACCGAAGATGTCTTCGAAGCCAACGCTGACACCATTTTTGCCCAGGCGGAAAACCGGCTTCATGTGCAAAAGGCGATTCTCTCGTGGGTGGTGCAGTGAGCCGGCTGACGATGCACTCGCTGACATCAGTGTGTTGCGGGTGTGTCGCCATGTGGTATCGTCGAATCAGAACCGATTATGAATCCCGTAACACCAAGGCCTGCCGTTAACCTGCGCCGACCCGACATAATGGCCGAGGTGGAGGCACAGGTCGTGGCACACTATCGAAGCGACCTTGTTCATCGTATCAAGGCGCATGGCGGAGTGATCGGCGCCTGCGGGCTGACGGTCAAATTGGCGCGTGAGTTTGGATTTTGCTACGGCGTCGAGCGTGCGATCGACCTCGCTTATGCCGCCCGCAGGGTCTTTCCGCCGCCAAGACGCATATACCTCCTGGGCGAAATAATCCACAATCCGGACGTAAACGACCAAATCCGGCAAATGGGAATCGTCAGTATCCACCCCCGCCCAACCAAAGAGGAGCTTTCAAGTCTCACAGCAGATGACGTCGTCATCATTCCCGCCTTCGGCACCGAGGTCACCACAAGACGTCAGCTTGAAGAAAAAGGCTGCATCCTTGTGGACACCACCTGTGGCGACGTTATGAGCGTCTGGAAACGCGTCCGCCAGTACGCAAAGGAATCAGTCACCGCCATCATCCATGGCAAGGCCAAACACGAGGAAACAAAAGCAACCACATCCCAGGCCACCGCATCCGGTACAGGCCATTACCTGGTTGTCTTCGATCTCGCTGAAACCGACTACCTCTGCAACTACATTGTCAATGGCGGTGACAAACAGGAGTTTCTCCGCCGTTTCAGTGGCGCACATTCGCCCGGGTTCGACCCCGACATTCATCTGAGCGTCGTCGGCGTCGCCAACCAAACAACAATGCTCCGGGGCGAAACAGAAGAAGTCCAGCGCCGAATCCGGGCTGCCATGGAAAAGAAGTATGGCCCGGCTGAGCTGGACAAGCATTTCCGGTTTTTCGATACCATCTGCGGCGCAACTCAGGAACGACAGGATGCACTAGAGAAACTGCTGGCCGAACCGATCCATCTTCTGCTCGTTGTCGGCGGCTACAACTCTTCCAACACGTCACACCTTGCTGAGATGGGCATGGCTCGTCTCCCAACTTACTTCATCAAAAACGCTTCAAAGATCGTGTCCGCCAGCCGCATCCGCCACTATGATCTGCATGCCCATCGTGAGATTGAGACCCAGGACTGGCTCCCGACACGACCGGTCACAATCGGCATCACCGCAGGCGCTTCCTGCCCGAACAATGTCATCGAGGAAACAATCCGCAGATTGTTCAATCTGCACGAAATTCCGGAAGAAATGTGGCTCGGCAGTCTCTCCAAACCATTGGCCTGAACAAGTCACACGCTCGCTCCCATGCCGGTTACGCGCTCAGAGCTCGAAGAACGGGAACGGCTCACGCTGGCTCCCTACGCACAATTCAGCGCCGATACCCGCGGCAGAGTTTACAACGAACCGCCGCCGGACTGGCGCACCCATTACCAGCGCGACCGCGACAGGATAATTCATTCGCGTGCGTTCCGGCGGCTCGAATACAAAACCCAGGTGTTCCTCAATGGCACTGGTGATCATCTCCGAACCCGGCTTACCCACACCATGGAAGTGGCCGCCATCGCCCGCAATGTCGCACGCGCCCTCCGCCTTAACGAAGACCTCGCAGAAGCCATCGCGCTGGCTCACGACCTCGGACACGCACCGTTCGGGCACACCGGCGAACAAGTCCTGAACCGTCTCATGCGGCATCACGGTGGCTTCGAACATAATTGCCAAAGCCTGAGAATAGTCGAAGACCTCGAACAAAAATACCCCGGGTTTTCCGGTTTGAATCTGTCATGGGAAGTCCGCGAAGGATTGTCAAAACACCACACAAGCTACGATCACCCGGTCCAACGCCGCGGGTTCACAGCAAGGCGCTGTTCGCTCGAGGCACAGGTCGCAAATCTTGCCGACGAAATCGCTTATTACAGTCACGACCTTGACGATGGCCTGGATGCGGGTTTGCTTGACGAAACGCATTTGCTGCAGCACGTCGCACTGTGGCGGCGCGCAGCCGCAATGGTCAAACGCGATCACGGCGATCTCCCCGACGAATGCAGACGTTACTTCATTATCAGATGTCTCATCGATGCCGCCGTGCGTGACGTGGTTGAAACCTCGGAAAAGCTCATCGGCGCCTCCCGCATCAAATGCGCCGATGACGCCCGCGCATGGCCCCGGTCCCTTGTTTCCTACAGTCCCCAGCAGCGCGTGCTCAACCTCGAGCTGCGTGATTACCTGTTTCGCAATCTCTATTTCAACCCGGTAGTCCACCAGCCAAACCTTCGCGCAGCCGGAATGCTCGAAGCCCTTTTCAAGTTCTATCTCGCACACCCCGACGAGCTGGGTGAACAAGCACGCAAACGCATCAAAACATGCGGCCTTCATCGGGCTGTTTGCGATTACGTCGCCGGTATGACCGATCGCTATGCCATCCTCGAGTACCAGCGGCTCGTCAAGCCGCGCGCCGACCCTCGAAGCGCCGACCACTGACCGAATTCTTGCGATGCATGCCTGGCGCTGCAGTTCCAAACCGTGACCGCCTTGCAATTGCCTCACCGTCTGTAGATTCCATCAGCATTCAGGTCTCAGAAATTGCTCTCCCACAAGGTCGGCAAAACGCATCCCTTTCGGCGTCAGTTTGAACCGACTCGACGTCATCTCAGCGTATCCTCGCTCGACGAAGTCGGCGATTTCATCCGCCCATTCGTCTCTGAGGTCAAACCCGGTTACCAGTCTGAACTCTTCAAACGACCATCCAACACTCATCCTCAACCCGAACGCCGCTGTTTCACCTGCACGCGCCAACCGAGAAAGCCGTTCAGCACTGGCAATGGGCCTGTGGCCGCCAGCCAGCGCACGGCAATAACGACCGAGATCGGCAAAGTTTGAGTAACGCACCCCGTTCACATAACTTGCGGCGCTTGGTCCGAACCCGTAGTACCAACGTCCGCGCCAGTAGCTGATGTTATGCCGGCATGCAAACGCCGGAAGTGCAGCAACGCCATCGCCTGTGTCCCGGGCAAAGTTCGACACCTCGTACTGCACGAGTCCACTAGCTGCAGTCGCGCCAAGCAACAGCTCGTACATCTCACATGCAAGGTCTTCTTCCGATTCGATTCCTCCCGTCGCGAGTTCCTCGAAGAACGGCGTGTCCTCCTCGTAACTGAGCTCGTAAGCAGACAAATGCTCGCTACCCAGCGCCAGCGCTTCTTCAAGGACCTTTTCCCATCCTGACAATGTCTGTCCCGGGACTGCGAACATCAGATCAATGTTGATGTTCGTGAATCCCGCTGCCCGCAAAATGTCAAACGACCGAAGCGCATCAGCCCGAGTGTGAACTCTGCCCAGCCGCTTCAGGACGGTCTCGTCCAGCGATTGCACCCCCAAAGAAATCCTGTTAACCCCGAGCTGACGCAAAAACCGCGCCTTGTCCAATGTGAGCGTCGCCGGGTTCGCTTCGACAGTCCATTCACAGATGTCCGTCCAGCCGAACCGCTGGAAAACTCCAGCCAGCTTCTCAAAATGCTTCTCACCGAGGAGCGATGGTGTCCCTCCACCAAAATAGACCGTTTCGGGCGCAAGAGCGGGAGCGACCATCTCGGTTTCTTTGATCAACATCTCAACGTAACGGTCAACCTCCTCCGCGGAAAATGGAATCGAATAGAACGCACAGTACGGGCATTTCCGAAGGCAAAACGGAATGTGAACGTAGAGGTGGTGAACTGTAGTGCCGCCCGCACCAGCCGCACTCGAAACCGGTTCTTCCACTGCCCTGCCGCCAGGAACAGTCATGGACGACATCTGCCAAACGACAGCCCCCGCTAAGTTGGGACTCATTCGCCGCCGATCAAATGGAACTCCGCAAGGTCGGTGTAAATCGGACCGTCCGGATACAGCTCGCTTTTCACCAGAGATACAGATTCCGCCCGCCATTCGCCAATGGTTGCGGGTGAAACCGACCGAAGCACCCGCGCGACCGCCAATTCCTCGGCCGCAGACCTCCGCGACAACCGGCCAAGCGTAAGGTGTGGGTGGAATTCCCTGTCTTCCGTCGGGTCTCCGAAGCCATGCGTAGCTGATGCAACACGCCTCTGCAGTTCGCACAACGTGGCAACATCCCCCTCGACTCCGGCCCAAATCACTCGTGGGCGGTCCTTGCTCGGGAAAGCCCCAACACCTGCAGCGCTGAATTTCATTGAACTGATTCCCTCACACGCGCGTTCAAGAGCGCCAACCAACTCGGCAACGCGGTCAACCGAAACATTGCCGAGAAATACGAGTGTGATGTGCAGTTGGTTCCTTGAACACCACCGAATCGGAACTCCGCCCAATTGCTTCTTGAGATTCGACTGCAGACCGATCAGGGCGCGAGCGACATCATCGCTAACCTTGACCGCGACAAAAGTCCTGATGAACTCGCTCATGGCAATCTTTGGCCGATCGCCGCTTCGTAGAGCCTGTACCACTCTTCGCGGGTCAAATCAACCTCGTCGGCTCCTGCCGCAGCCGCGATGTGTTCCGGGTTTGTCGAGCCCACGATGGGCTGAATGCCCGCCGGATGCTTGAGAAGCCATGCAATCGCAATCGTTGTGCGTGTCACACCCTTTTCCCGGGCAATGGCGTCCAACGTGTCATATACACGCCTCTTCTTTGCATGGTGTGGGTCCTGCATGCTGACTCCACCTGCGCCGGAGAGCCTGCCGGCAGCCAGTGGACTCCACGCTTGTGGGGTGATCTTTTCTGCAAGGCATTGATCGAGCGTACCGTCTTCGAAGGCCGTCACAGTAAACAAACTGATCTCAATCTGGTTAACAACCAGCGGCATGGGACAATACTTCTTCAGCATTGCGACCTGGCTCGGGCGGAAATTGCTGACGCCGAATTCCTTCACCTTGCCTGCATCACGCAATTTGGTGAAAGCCGAAGCCACCTCCGCAGGGTCAGCCAACAAATCCGGCCGATGCAGCAGATAAAGGTCAATCGTGTCAATGCCCAGCCGCTGTAAAGAACCTTCGCATGACCGAATAATGTGCGTTTCAGAAAAATCATACCTGTACGGCGCCTGTGGGTCGGGATCGCCCGCGCGTCGGATGCCGCATTTGGTGACAATAACCACCTTGTCGCGCATGCCGGGCGACTCTCGCAACGCATCACCCAGAATCTTTTCCGATACGCCGTCACAGTAGATGTCTGCATTGTCGAACAACGTGTAGCCCGCTTCAAAAGCCGCGTGAATTGCGGCCCGGCCTCGCTCCTCACGCTCAGGTGTTACACCTGATGCATCCGGCGCACCCGCCAACCGCCAGCAGCCGTACCCGATCCGGCTGCACTTCAATGAACTGGTGCCAAGTTGAATCGTCTTCATAAGCCAACTCCGGCAGAGACACTACAGTGTTTGATGGTTCCCGTAAAAGCGAATTCAGTATGGCGAGGCTCAGCCTCAGACTCACCCGGCATGAAAAGAAGTTGCCAATCTGCTGACCCGGTCTTTACGGTTTCGCGGTGGAAGTCATCTGGCTTTGCGTATTCGCATTTCTGGCGGGGCTGCTTGACTCGATGGTGGGCGGCGGCGGGCTGATCCAAATCCCCGCCCTTTTCTTGTTTCTTCCAGAAAGTGCAAGTTCAGCGGTGGCCACGGTTCTTGGAACAAACAAACTCTCGTCAATGTGTGGCACCGCAATGGCAGCATTCCAATACAGCCGCAGAATCAATCTCGACTGGCGGACGATTGTTCCCGCTGCGATCACAGCATTTTTGTTCTCCTTTTTGGGAGCGCTGGTAGTTGCTCGTCTCCAGCCAGCCATGGCAAAGCCATTTGTCCTCGTTCTGCTTGTTGCCGTGGCGGCTTACACTTTTTTCCGTCATGACCTTGGCGATCGCGATGCGCCCGGCCTGAAGAGTCGAACTGCAACACTGGTCGCCGTCGGTGTCGGAGCAGGCATCGGGTTCTATGACGGGTTTTTCGGCCCAGGCACGGGTAGTTTCCTTATATTCTGTTTTGTGAGCATTTTCGGCTACAAATTCATCGTCGCCTCGGCGAGCGCCAAGTTTGTCAACCTCGCGACGAACGTCTCGGCGGTGGCTTTCTTTGCGGTCACAAATCACATTCTGTACAAGTACGCATTGCCGATGGGGCTGTGCAACATAGCTGGCGCAATAGCCGGCACGCACTGCGCAATTCTGAAAGGCAACCGGTTCATTCGAAGGCTCTTTTTGCTGACAGTGACGGCGCTGATTCTAAGGTACGGATGGGAGGTTCTGACGCAACTGTTCCATCATTGACCGTTGGGGGGGCGCGCGTGCTCGCAAACTGAATTCAGGCCGATAAGTTGATGCGCTTTGCGCGCCAGTTCAAACTTTCACCCAGGTTCCGGCGCAATGGCTCTTTATGATTGCTTCGCACACCGCGACTTCGTGATGACCGTCTTCGGCTGTGGCGAAAAGCGGGTTATGCGAGCCAAAGCCTGCTATTGCGGCATAAATGGCTCGAAAGTTCATCTTGAACGTATCGGGAAAACCTTCCACGTGTCCGGGCGGGTAATCCACGTAGTCGGTTGCACCGTCTCCGAAAGCCGGAGTGGCCCGCACTGCAGTCTGGTTCGCATCGTCCCGGTTGCCAAAATGCAGCACCTCCGGGTTCTCTGAACACCACCATGCCGACTTCTTCGACCCATAGATTTCGAATCTGATGCAGTTTTTACGTCCGGCTGCCACTTGCGAAACCGCGAGATTGCCGCGCGCGCCATTGCCGAACTGCATAAGCACACTGGCAAAATCGTCGGTTCGCACTTTGTAGGTCGCATACTTAACCTTGTCATCAGCCTGCGCAAATGTTTGGACCTCGCCCAACGGGCGGCGACGCAGCTTGTGCCATGTACCGAGGTCGGCGAAAACAGATCGGATTCTCGCACCGAGAACAAACGACACGGCGTCCACCCAATGCGTCCCAATATCGGCCACCGCACGCAGTTTGCCTCCCTCCTCCGGCAGCAACCGCCAGTTGTAATCCGTGTCCTTGAACAACCAGTCTTGCAGGTAAGAACCATTAACGTGAATGATTTGACCAAGGTCACCGCGTTCGACCATCCGCCGCAGCGCGAGAACAGCCGGGTAAAATCGAACGTTGTAGTTGACAGCGAACACACTCTTCGAAGCGCGTGCGGCCCTGACAATCTGAATCGTTTCACGCGTGTTCATGGCAAGCGGTTTTTCGCAAACCACATGTTTTCCGGCACGCAGCGCAGCCAGTGCCATCTCACCATGAAACCGATTGGGCGCTGTGATGTGAACCACGTCAACCTCCGGACAAGTGACGAGCTCGCGGTAATCGTCGAACACATGCGGAATGCCCAGTCGATCCGCCGCTTTTGCGCCAAGATCACCCAAATCACATATCGCAGTCACAGCCACGCCGAGCCGCCGCAAAGCCTCGACATGCACCGGCCCAATGAAACCGGTGCCGATAACACCGGCCTTGATCGCGTGAATGCTCCGATTCAATGATTCAGACTTCATTTCAGGTCGCTTCTATTCTTGTCGTCTGCCCTTGCACTGCCAAGCTCGAACAATCCGCATCTTGCAGAATCGCCGAAAACGTCTGGAAACAGTGTCCCGGTGGCTGCTATCATGTTCCCGTTCGAGCCGCCTATGGGAAAGGCCGTGCCTCAGCATATGCGTACAGACAATCTTTCGGCGTTGTCCCGTCGCGCATTCTTGAGATCCGCAGTGACCAAGAGCTGCATCCTGGGATGTTCATGGCTCGTGCCCCAAACGGTCCTTCCTCAAACGACCAAACCCGCGCCGAGCAACCGAACAAACCTTCTTTTCATCGGCACGGGACGGCGTGGGATAGAACTCCTGAGGCTATTCATTGACCAGCCAGATTGTCATGTCGTTGCAGTATGCGACGTCGATCAAGACCACGCCGAAACGGCCAGGGATTTTGTGAATAGCAGATACGGCACCCGTGATTGCCGTGTTTATTATGATTTCCGAGAGCCTCTGGCGCGATCTGATTTGGACGCGGCAGTGATCGCACTGCCTCTGCACTGGCACTCGATACCCGCCGTCATGGCTGCGAAAGCCGGATTGGATGTTTACGCCGAACCGCCGCTGGCGCATACGATCAAGGAGGGGCGAACCGTCTGCAAAACAATTCAACGTTATGCGCGCGTGTGGCAAACGGACGTCTGGCGGCGTGCCGACATCAGAGTCCTCCAGGCTGCTGAAATTGTGCGAAGTGGCGCGATAGGCGCCGTTCAATCAGTCGAAATCGGAATTCCACACGGTCACGTTGATTGTGCAGGAACCGCCGGTCAGGAAACTCCCGCCAAACCGCCGCCCGGGCTCGATTATGACATGTGGCTTGGACCCGCCCCATGGGCGCCATACGCACCTGCTCGTGTCCACGGCAATTGGCGATGGCACCTCGATTACGGCGGCGGACAGTTGATGGAATGGATTGGCCATTACATGGAAATTGTTCAGTTCACCATGGGTCTCGACACAACCGGGCCGATCGAAGTCGAAGGTTCGGGCGAATACCCTGCAGGCGGCCTTTGGAACGCACCAACCGCGTTCCGCATCCGCGCACTTTACAGTACCGGTCTGACGATTGCGATCCTCGGCACACAAAACACGCGGCAAGGAATTCTATGGAAAGGCGAAAAAGGATTCCTCCAAATGAACCCCGACGGGGCGATCGAATATTCGCCGAAATTGTCTCCGGCATTGCCAAAACCAAAAACTCTCGTTGCCGCCCCGGTTGTGCACGTCCGGGAATTCCTTGATTGCATCAAATCACGACGCCTGACAAGTACGTCAGTCGAGTCAGCTCAGCGAGCCGCTACTGTAGGGCACCTCGGCCAAATCACCATCCGCCTCGGGCGCAAAATCCGGTGGAACCCGGCAACGGAAGAAATCATCGGTGACGAAACGGCCGGTCGTCTCCTCGGCAAAAGCATGCGGGAACCATGGTATCTTTGACCACAACGGGACGCGTTGATTGCCGAAAAGTTTCATCACGAGAATCGCATTGGCCGCATCTCGAGTCCGGCCTTGGTGTCGTCTCGCTAGTTCTGGCCGCAACCATCCAATGCACCGCAGTTCATTCATCCGAGCCGCTTTCTCAAAACGATCGGACAAGCAGCCGCGAACCCTCGGTGGCATCTGAACAAGCCGTTCAACATTCATTGGCAAGCCCTCAAACCGCAAGTGAAGTTGAAGACAAGCTGCTCGCCGCAATCCAAAGCGAGCTCCCCGTCACACCCAAAACCATCCTGTTTCAACAGCTTCAACTCGTTGCAACACCGCGCGCCGTGCCTGTTCTTGCCGGAATGCTATCCAACACCAACCTCTCTCACGGTGCGCGAAGCGTGCTCGAAGTGCTGCCCGGCCAGGTGCCAAACACGGCTCTCTCGCGCGCGCTCAATGAGACGCGCAAGAACCAGCTCATCGGCATTATCGGGACCTTGGGCAACCGCCGCGGCCGTGATACCGTGACAGCGCTGGTCCCATTGCTAACCAACAGCGAAGTCCAAGTTGTGACAGCGACGGTATCGGCGCTCGGCAAGATCGCCAGTGACGATGCACTGGCTGCTTTGAAGGGAGTCGCCTGCGCAATCGAGCCCCCGCTTCTCGCAACCGGTGCAAAGGAAATTCCGCTCGCACCTCGGGTTCGGTACAGATTGAACATGGGAGTGGTGCTGGACGCGCTGCTCGAGTGTTCGGAAACAATGTCGCAACAGGGCCGAACAAATGCCGCAGCCCAAATCTGTGCCCAGCTTGCCGCATCAGAGGTGGCTCCATGGCCGGGTCGAGTGGCAGCAATAGGAGCCCTGGCGCGGTTGGATGCTGCGCAGGCCATGCCGTTCGTTCTGAACATGCTCAAGCAGCAAGACCAGGCGCTGCAGGCTCTTGGCGCATCTCTTGCCGGAAACATGCCGCATCCGGCTCTCGAGTCACTGTTCACAATACTTTATGCCTGCCCTGTTCATGCCCAGATAAGTGTTGTCGAATCGCTCGCAGACCGCGGTGATCCTGCCCTTGTTCCACTCCTGCTCAAAGCCACTCGCTATCCAGACCCGCACGTGCAGGCTGCTGCTGCAAGGTCGCTCGCCCGATTCAGTCCCACCACCGAAATCATCCAACGCCTTGCTGAATTGGCCTCAGGCGACGGACCTCAGGCGAATGCGGCAATCGACACAATCGTGGCCTTGCCCCACGATAAGGCCGATGCCGCCATCCTTGCTTCTCTGAGGTCCGCCAATGACTCAGTGCTTCCCGGACTAATACGCGCAGCCGGCCAACGCGGCCTCGCGACCGCTTTGCCCGCGATCGTTCGCGCTTCCGTCAACGACAACCCGCGATTGCGCTCGACAGCCATCGAAGCCATTGGTCGTTTGGGTGGACATCAAGAGCTTGAGCTTCTCCAACAGCAGATCAGCAAGGCCTCATCCGCAACAGATATCGTCACAATCGCCGATGCATTGACCGAAATCTCAAGGCGCTTGAACGAGCCGGAAGTTTCAGCGCGCTTGATTGTTGGCGTCTTGAATGTCACCGATGCGCAAACAAAACTTCGTCTCTACGATTGCCTTGCCCGGCTCGGTGGGACCACGGCACTCAATGCGGTGCGGCAAGCCGCCGCCTCAGACGATCCCGCAACCAAAGAACACGCTGTAAGCCTGCTTGCGAATTGGCCGGATACAAGTGCGTTGGACGAATTGATCGCAATTGCCAAAATCGAGTACGTTCCCGCTTGCCGTTCAATTGTCTTGCGCGGAATCGCCAACCTCATAGCCCGTCCCAGCGCGCGAACCCCGGACCAAACATTCGAAATCTACGCCCAGGCTTTGCAGCTCGCACTCACATCAAACGAAAAGAAACTCCTCATTCCGGGTCTGGCTTCGCTCGGGCTTCCGGAAGCAAGGAACATACTCAAAAGTTATCTATCGGACCCGGAACTTCAGGATGAAGCGGCAAAGGGCATTGTCCAATGCATCGTTGACCTCTTCATCCGGTCTCCATCAAAAGCGAGGGAGGAAATCGCCCTGCTTCGTTCCGCAAACATTTCCCAAAAACTCAACGCCGCGCTTGACGTTCTGTTGTCCCTCGCCGCAAACCACACGAACGCAGTCAACACATGGCTGATTGCAGGGCCTTACTCGAACGACGGTCTCGGAGTCGAACAACTTTTGGACACTCCGTTTCCGCCAGAAGAACCCACTGCATCAGTGGATTGGAATTCGGTCTCAACAAACGAAGGTGCGACGGCCGTCGTGGTCGCTCCCGCATCGGCGAATCAAGTGGTGTATCTTGCCTCCTGCATTGTCAGCGACCGTGAACAGCAGGCAAAACTGCGTCTGCTGGCTCGAACGCCGGTTCGAATATGGCTCAACAATGTTCCGGTCAACGCCACATTCGCAAGCCCACCGAACTTCGAACCCCAACAACTCGCAGACGTCACACTTCGAAAAGGAGAAAACAGACTCGTTGTGAAACTGCCGGTTTCAACAAACGCCGCCTTGCTCGCCTGCACTGTCGATGCATCGAACCCGGTGCGTACCCGGCCCCTCACCAAATCGAGCGTTTGGTTGCGGCCCTGCCGCGCTGAGGAGATTGCGGCGTTGGCGGTCAGTACACCTCTACGTTCAAGCCGGTCCGCGCCCGGACAACCTGAGCTATCTTCGAAAGCGTTTTCAACGGTAGATGACCACACTCGGGATGCATTGTCGGCCTTGTCGCGGAGTAAACCTGGACGAGTGAAATCTGCGCTCCTGCTTCCTTCAACTCGAGCAATCTCATCACGTAATGCTCGATTTCATCCTGAGACGGCTCCTGCCCGCTGACTGCCGGAAACAGGCTTTGGATTACGACGGGCCGCTGCTTTCCTGTGAGGAGGATGTTTTCGAGAACTTTCTCGAAAGGGACTTTGGGCCGATTGATCCGCTCGATGTATGACCGGCTTCCCCCGTCAAGTTTCAGCCAAAGCTCATCTTGAGGCGTCAATGAATGAAGGCTGGCTTGAACCGCAGGTTGATCAAGCCCTGTCGTGTTGGTCACAAGCACGATCTTGAAAAACGGCAGACCGCATACCGCGCGCAAATGCACAACTGCGTTCACAGCCTCGCAAAACTTTGGAGAAAGCGTTGGTTCTCCGTCGCCGCTCAGCGCAACCTGTCGCGGTTTCAGCAAATCTGACGGCAATCCCTTGAACGCAGCCAAATCGTGCAAGCGCCCCTCGGCTGCAAGTGTCAGCGTGGACCGCAGTTCCTCAATCATTACCGGCACGTCCAATTGATCGGCACACCCCGGTGCCGATCGGTCCACCTCACAGTATATGCATGAAAAATTGCACCGCTTGTCCGGATTCAGATTCACACCCACCGACAACCCGTGTGCACGCGACGACAAAACCACATACACAAACCGGTTCTTGAGAAAATTCCGGGCGCACCCAAATGCAGTCTCAAACGCATTCCGCAAAATAACAGGGCCCTGCCCCCCGCCGGATTGCCCGCGGAGACCCGCAGCATCATCAATGACATGCTTCCCGCCCATTTGACAGTCAGAGTTTCTTCCCCGGCACTGTCAGGCTGCTTCCCCCCATTTGTGAAAGACTTAGCATTATTTGACTTCACGCCGCTCCGTCCAAGGCCAACCACGCAAGCGATGTCATAATGCTCAGCGCGGCGCAGCCGCAACCAAACGCTCAAGGCGTAACCATCGCGCTGGTTGCAGGAATACCGCTGTGCCGCGCTGCGCTGAAATGGTCGAGGTGGGATTCCCGGGCCGGCCACACACCACGATCAAAACCACCAATTTTGATTGACTCCGACGTCGCACCTGTTATTAGAACTCCAACAATCCGGACAACGTGCCGGGCCATGAGAATTCATTGCCCAACAACCAGTTTGCAACCCAGCCCAAGTAGATGACCCTCCAAAACATCTTGCTCGTAGGCACCGGGCAACACGATCCAAACGTGCTGTACGCCACGGGGTTGATGACGTCAGACCCCGCCATTTATTTTCGCCATAAAGGCGGGTGCTACTGCGTTCTCAGCAACCATGATACCGACCGCGCAGGTGAGCTGGCGCCAAACTGTTGTCCGATTTCCCTGACCCGCTGCATGCGGCGAATCCAGCGCGAGCACGGCCACCCGCCAACAATCGCCAGCGTCATTCATCTGCTCGCCAAAGAATGGCGAATCAAGAAGTTCATTGTACCCGAGACATTCCCTTATGGTCTGGCAAAGGATTTGCGGAAATTGAAGCTCCGCCTGAAGATCCGCCCAGGTCCCCTCTTTTTCGCTGAACGCGAATGCAAGAGCCCGGATGAGGTGAAGAAAATCAGCGCCGCAATAATGATGGCCGAGGTTGGCATGGCCGAAGCCATCCAGGCGCTCAAGAACTCAAAGATCGGAAAGAACGACAAACTCGTCCATCGCGGCTTGCCGCTCACCACAGAACGGCTGAGGTCGATCATCGACACCGCGGTGTTTCAGGCCGGCGGCCTTCCCACTCAGACAATCGTTGCGTGCGGACGTCAGTCCTGTGATTTTCAGAAATGCGGCACCGGACCGCTCCGTGCGAATCGGCCCGTGATCATCCGAGTTCTCGTTCGATCACAAAAGACTGGATACTACGGCGTGATAACACGCACGCTGGTCAAAGGCCATCCGTCCGAACCATTGCGTCGCCTACACGAAACCGTGCGCAGCGCACAGGACCTTGCCACCAACGCCTTGCATCCGGGTGCCCCGGCATCAGATGTCCACCGAATCGTGCAGAAGCATTTTGAACAAACTGGTTACCGTACATCGCGGTCCGGAAAGTACAGGGCCGGATTTTTGCACGACACTGGGAACGGCCTCGGCCTCGAAATCGCCGAACCGCCGGCCATAAACGCCGAAAACCAAAGCGCCTTGAGACCCGGCCACGTCGTCGCAATTGCCCCTGGCTTGTACTACCCGCAAATCGGTGGCGCCCGACTCGAAGATGTCTTGGTCATCACCAACAACGGCCCGCATAACCTGACCAGATTCGAGAAAACACTCGAGATATAGCCCCGACGCCGCAAGGCCCCAATTCCGTCGTTCTGCCGATCTTCACTCGACCAGTGCCGAACTCTCAACCGACGCCTTTATCTCGCCGCGATCCTTCGGTTGCGGCTGCGCCGCGCTGACAAATATGCGCGCTAAGATCCTGCTCAGGTCGCCTCGATGTGGAACACCTCGCGGAGTTCGGTTGAAACGGGACTGTTATCGGGATTTGTCTCCATAATGTCGCGCATGTAGGCCCACCAACGCCGACAAACTTCCGTATCCGCTATCGACTCCCACTCGGCTTCGCTCTCACACTCGACATACCCGAACAACTGTCGTTTGTCCGGATGCAGAAAAATCGAGTAACGTCGTACCCCGTGCTCGATCAAAACCTGTTCAAGCTCGGCCCAAATTGGATTGTGTCGGCGCTCATACTCGGCTTCAGCACCTGAACTCAAGTACATCACGAACGCTTTTCTTGTCATAACAACTTCGCGTTCCATCATGATCGGAACACACGAAGAACGAAACACTTAATCACCGAAACGCCAAAACCATGATCCGGTTCCGGCTGCGCCGCGCCGAGCAGGGTTGATTACAAGGCAGTGTGCCTTGCCACCTCGAGCCATGCGTTGACACCTTCGATTGACAACACTAGCCTGCAGGCCGGTGTCGCGATTGCCTTTCGAACTGATGTTGGCCCTCCGCTACCTGCGTCCAAAACGGACGTTCGTGTCGGTGGTGACCGTCATTTCAATTGTCGGTGTCATGCTCGGCGTCGCAGTCCTCATTGTCGTGATAGCCGTTATGACAGGTTTCGACCGCCAGTTGCGCGACCGGATCGTCGGATTCAACGCACACTTGCGAATCGAAAAGGCCGACGGCGCAATGAGCAATTACGAGTCCGTAATGAAACTGGTTTCGACGAACCCGCGCGTCAAGGGCGTCGCACCATACGTCCTCGGCCAGGTCATGGTGAAAACCCAGCCTGAACATGGAAGTTCACGGTATTTTGTGCCCCTGGTTCGCGGCATTGTCCCCGAATACGAACGCTCGGTGAGCACACTCTTGGACCATGTCGAAGAAGGCACCAACGATTTGCGTGGATACAAGCTGCTCATGGGCCGACAACTTGCGCTCAACCTTGGCGTTGGACTCGGTGATGCCCTGGCACTCTACTCCGTCAAACAATTCGAGGAATGGGACACAGGGCGCAAGCGCGGCGAGCAAGAAGCACCCCTCGCTGAAGATTACACCGTGTCTGGCATTTTCAACCTTGGGTTTCACGATTTTGACGCCGCGTTCATCGTCTGTTCACTCCCCAATGCACAAGACCTGTTCAACCTCGGCGAGGATGTGCACGGCCTGTTGGTGGCGTTGCACAGCCCTGACGAAGCCGGACAGGCAAAGTCGGAATTGCTGGCAACCCTCGGCGGTGCCTACCTGATAACCACATGGATGGAAGAGAACTCGACGATCTTGGAAGCGCTGGTTGTCGAAAAAAACATGATGTTCTATCTGCTGTTTTTCATCGGTCTTGTGGCCGCGTTCGGCATCTGCAGCACCCTGATCGCTTTCGTGGTGCAAAAAACCAAGGAAATCGGAACTCTCCGGTCACTCGGCGCCACCGGTACACAGATCATGTTGGTCTTCCTCAGCCAGAGTTTGGTGCTCGGCGCTCTTGGCGTGGCCTCCGGTTTCGGCCTTGGCCTGCTGGCCGTCGCATATCGGAATGACTTCTTGTTTTTCATGCGACGAATGACAGGTTTTGAACTGTTTCCAGCGCAGGTTTACAACTTCACAGAACTGCCCGCCGCGCTGGTGGTTTCCGACCTTGTTATCATCTGCGGTGGATCATTGCTGATTTGTCTTTTGGCCGGCCTGATTCCCGCATGGAAAGCCGGCAGACTGCGACCCGTCGAGGCCCTGCGTCATGAGTGATCATTCAGGACATAACAACTCCGCATTCCTGGCGGCAAGAAATCTTCACAAAACCTACCAATTGGGAGGCAGGGAATTGGCGGTGTTGAGGGGCGTTGACCTTGAACTCGAACGCGGAAGTTTCCTTGCCCTGCGTGGCGCATCAGGCGCAGGCAAAAGTACTCTTTTGCATCTGCTCGCCGGACTCGATACCCCGACCTCCGGTGAAGTGTATTTCGATGGAGTGAGTCTCGCGCGGTTGTCAGGACGTCAGCTCGCAATTCTCAGAAATCGCAAGATTGGATTTGTCTTCCAAGCATATCATTTGCTGCCGGAACTTGATGCGCTCGAAAACGTCTGCGCACCCGCAAGAATCGGTCGCATGCCGGCCAGCGAAGCCGAACAACGCGCCCGAGCATTGTTGCAAAGAGTGGGACTCGGCGACCGACTCGATCACCGGCCAAGCGAACTGTCCGGCGGCGAACAACAGCGGGTCGCAATCGCAAGAGCGCTCATCAACGATCCGGAAGTGATTCTGGCCGACGAACCAACGGGTAATCTGGATTCCGCCACAGGACGTGAAATAATTGACCTCATGTGCGAACTGCACGCTGAGCGAAAAACAGCACTGCTGATAGCCACCCACGACGCCAGTGTCGCCTCGCGCGCCCCACGCGTGCTCGTCCTAGCGGACGGTCGCATTGTGTCTTCCGATGACGCCGCCTGATACGCAAGGCGGCGCGACACGGTGCCAAGCCTGAAACAAACGCATTTATCTCGCCGCGATCATTTGGTTGCGGCCGCGCCGCGCTGGAAAATATGCCGGATAACGCTCCTGCTTACTCGATCCGTGCGCGCCAGAAGCTCGTCGCTTGGGTCGGCCAATCAAGGTCAACTTCCTGCGTCGCATTGGTCAATGTGAACGCCGGCAATGTTGTGACGTTATTGAAAGGGAGCGACATGCTCTGCTCGACGTAAACTCGATGTCCAACCTCACCTTGTATTCGCAACTTGAGTTTCTTGTCAGCGGCAAGCAACGTCAACGTGGGCGGTTTTGGCGGCTGACTGTCGTCGCTGAAATCCGGTATTTTATCGCCATCTGAGTCGTTCGGATCGAATATGTGCACCTCGTAGATTTGATACTCCTCAGTGGCCGGTGTTTCGGGCATGCCATCCTCGGTCGCCAGCACCCCGAAATAGTTGGTACCTGTCCCACCACGATAGAGGTTGTATTCCATGTCGATTGAACTGTACCACTGGATCGCCGAACCTGATTCCTTTGTCCACGACGAAGCATCAAAGCTCAATTCGTTCGTGTCGATCCTGTGCAGTTCCCATGGTCCTTTGAGGCTGCCTTCCTGGCCCTGGCGCTGCAAATTCACGGTGCAATGAATGTTTGTTCCGGAGACTACATAACTGAGAGTGCCGCGGTAGTCGAGCACCTCGAAAGCGTGCTTGAACGTCATGTCGATTCCGAAATCCGGAATCCGAAGTCGAAGCGTGCAGGTTCCAATGGCAGAACCGGCGTCTCTGTCCCAGGTCATATCGACCGTTCCGGTGTAAACGTCAGCGCCATCGTCGAAATACACTTCGCCTCCGGACTTTGCGCCGGTCACTGCATGATCGACTTCAAAGAAATCTGATATACCGTTCCAGTTGCTGTCGCCCGGGTCTGCAATGTCCATGTCGCAGTGAAGCGGCACCGGTTCATCGGGGAAAACAGGGTCGGTAAACATCAAATATGTGGACCGATAATGTGCTGAGGATTGGTCTTCGTTGATGCCGATCTCGTCGTTGATCGTGCCGTCCATCAATGTGGTTGCAGAAAGAGTGTACGTCTGGCCTAGCACTTTGAGCTTTGCCGGGTGCAGCATCACCGACGAACAGTGCAATATCATCTTCGCATCAGCCGCGTGCACGGCAAATCCGCCCCCCAAACTGACCACACCAGCCAAAGCAAGACTGCAGAGCAACTTCATGGACCAAGAATACATTCTCGATTGCGGACACGCAAACGAAACATGCAGATGCAAATGCAATTCTCCTCACAACAATTCAAATGGCATCGCTCATTTCGGGATGTCGCGTGGCGGCTCGGAATTACAGGGAAATGCCCAACTGCTGCATGAACAATGCGGCCACTGAAAGGAAAGTTGTTTTACGCTAAAACGCTGTTTCAACCAACTGGCTCTTGCCTTACTTTTCGGCATTGGTAATATTTAGGCATGAATGTAGCAATAAAGCCGCAAACCGTTTACTTTTCGGTCAAGGGCCAAGTAGTCATCCCCCGACGCTTCCGCAAGGAGTTTGAGATCGAGGAAGGCACTCGGGCATACGTGGAAGCGACGCCGGACGGCATTCTCATCAGGCCCCTGACACAAAAATTCATCCGCAGCCTGCGCGGCTCGCTCAAGGGCACAAGGGCAATGGAAGTTTTCCTGGCAGAGCGCAAAAGGGAAAGGGAGCTCTGACGTGACAGCAGCGGACAATCCCAAGCACCTCAGCGCGGCGCAGCCGCAAACGAACGATTGCGGCGAGATAAAGGCGTTCGCTGCAGGCTTTGCGCTCCGCTGCGCTGCGCTGACCGGGATGCAGAATCGAAGCGTGAGCTGAACCAACATGACCACCAGGATACTCGACAGTTGGGCGCTGATGGCGTTTTTCAACGAGGAACCCGCGGCGGACGAAGTGGGGAAGCTGCTGTCACAGGCAGTGGCCGACCGGCACCGGCTGCTGATGAGCGCGGTGAACTGGGGCGAGATTTATTATTCCGTGATGCGAGGTGCATCGGTGGAAATGGCCGAGCAGAAAGCGCGGGAAATTGCCGCCATGCCCATTGAGATCGTGCCTGCCGATTTGACACTCGCCCGGCAAGCGGCCATCTACAAGGCAACCTACAGAATGGCTTACGCCGACGCCTTCGCCGCCGCACTTGCGAAGGAAAACAAGGCCGAACTGATCACCGGCGACCCTGAGTTCAAGCCGCTCGAGAAAGAAATCAAAATAAACTGGCTCAGGTAGTCCCCAGTAAGATATTGCACAAGGCGAGAGTGTTCCCCTCCGAACGGGAAAATACCGAAAAGTCACTTAATCTCGGGTATTCCCAGCTCTCTGAGGTAATTGAACGTTGAATCGTAGAAGGCTGGTGGGCGAGTCGGGTCATTAGGATCGCCCGGCGGTATGAAGACAACCATCCCCTGTCGTGCACGTGTAAGCAGGACACGATAGGCATTGCGCAAATAGACCCGTCTGTCTGGGTTTCCGATGTTGCACCAGCGGTCGCCTCGAAAATCATGGTAGTTCCAGCCAGAACCGCCGAAGCGAAAGTCTGCGTCCCAAGTCACGCAGACCCAGTCGAGTTCTAATCCCTGCACCTGGAACTCGGTCGCAGCGTCCTCGAGGTAGTAGCTCGAACGCGTATCATTGCGTTCGTTCAGAAAATAATGCACGGGATCAACCGCCACTCGAATGTCGATTGCGTGGGGTTTTAGTCGCATCGCTTTCGAGGAGGCCACCAAGCCATAACGCTCTGAACCTCTAGCCCGATCGCGGATCCACTTTTTCGCCACTGCAAGATCGCGTGTGAGAGCAATTGGATATCGGTTGTAAAGTTGCGCGAAAGCTTGTTGCGCACGCTCCCTTTCGCAGTCAAGCAGGGCTTTCACAAACGCGGAGACGTTCTCGGCTCTGAAAGACCGCATTGAGACAGCGAGATGGAGACAGTCATCGAAGTCTGTTAGCCTTCGCCGGCGGACGATGTCCAAGGCTTTGCCCGCTGCATATTCAGTGTCCGTGGAATTTCTGTCGCTTGGCACGAGCTTCGTTCACCAACTCCTCAATACGTCCGGAAGTAATGTGGAGGTTTTGCGCACCAGCGTCAAAGCGCGCAATAGCCTCGACCGAATGCTGAGCGTATAGCGCCCGGGCAGCTTCGACGATTGTAGGCGTAGGCCGATACGGGGCGCGAGCCCACGCCAGTGCATCCAGCACTGGACCTTCGGTGCTATTTAACACAGCGTTGATCGCCTCTCGCAAGTCTGACGCGTTTGTCAGCAGGGGACGAAACACATTGTCACTGTCCGCCTCGACTCTGAGTGGTGGAGATTCTTTCGCTTCTGTGACAACCAGAATTGGCACAATCGGAGCGTCGTGGCTGCCTTCGTGAAAGTTCTTGAGGTCAAGGGCGTAGTCCCACACCTGCTCGATAGCGCCCCGGTCCAACTTCCGCTCACCAACTTTGAACTCCAACGCAAAAACAACCGGTCCGACGACGAGAATCGCATCAACACGCCGGCCCATTCGCGGAATGCTGAACTCGAAAAACACTGACCCTCTCAAGCCTTTAAGTTGCCTGCGTAAGACATCAATCTGTGTGAGCCATGCATCACGTTGGGCTGGAATCACCGCGAAATCGCAATTCTTGGTAAGTTGTCCGAGCACACTGTCGTCGTTCTCGGCAAGGAACTCGGTGAACGATGCACCATACCAATATCGTGACAACCGTACTGTTTTGGCCGCGCTGGACATGTGCAGCGCAATTATGGCAGGACAAGTCCACAAAGTGAAGCCGAGCGAGTGGCTTTTGGTTATATTTTTGGTAACAGATGGCCCGGCCCAGGTGTACTTGCATAAATGTGCCGGCCAAATCTGCTTGCGGCTGGGGGCGCGCTGAGCTGTTGTTCCGGTTGTGAAGCTTGCCACGCGCTTCGATCCTCAAATAGACTGTGGCGGTGCTGACCAATCCCGACCTCATGGCTCAGATGCGCACAATCAACAGCGACAACGACCATCATTCGCCTGACAGCAAGGTCGCCAACCCGGAATCATCATGCCGCAAAGCAGCCATAATCCTCGCCGCATTGTTCTTCCTGTTTCATATGCCCGGTTTACCGAGTCTGTCGCACTGGCGCGGCGATGAACGGTTTTACACCGATGCCGCTGTCCGAATGGCAATCTCGGGTGACTATCTGACTCCAACCTATCCGGACGGCTCACTGCGATTCAAAAAGCCGATTTTGCCGTACTGGGCGGTGCTGCTCGGATTTAAAGTGTTTGGTTTTAACTACCTTGCATGCCGGCTTGCGTTTCTCCTGTCAGGGGCTCTGAGCATCTGGTTGGCCTACGAACTTTGCACGGCGCTCACACGGCTGCCGCGGGAATCTCTTGTTGCGACCGCTATAATGGCGTCCAACCTGACCCTCCACAACACCAGCATTCGGTCCACACCGGACGCGCTTTTGTGCATGTTTGTCCTGCTCAGCCTGACAGGGTTTGTCAGATTGCTTTTTGGAGAAACCCGGACTTTGTGGTACGGCCTTGCGTATCTTGGCTCGGCGTTCGCAGTTGCCACGAAAGGGATGTCGGGGCTTTTGCCTGTCGCCTACGCGTTCCTGTTTGCAGGTTTGTCTAGGCACCCTGCAAACCGCATTCGCAACCTGCTCCACCCCGTGTTCATTCCGCTTGGATTGCTGATCGCGATCGCATGGTATGTCTGGGTTTTCTCGCAATACGGTGCAACGGCAGCCGCTGACTTTTTTGGTGATCAGGTGGGCGAACGGTTTTCAGGGTCCAAGTTTTATCTGATCGAGAACGCCGTCGTGTATCTTGGTTCATTCATCATACAACTTCTGCCATGGTCGGGAATCGCCCTGTGGGCTTTTGTCGTCAAACGCCGGTCGGTCGTTCAAACCATGCGCGCGAACCTCGGATAGCTGAGATTTGCGGTCGGCTGGGTGCTGTTCCTTTTCCTGATCTTCACCTGCGGGAACATCCAGCGGACCCGATACTTTCTGCCCGCGTATCCTTTCCTTGGGTTGTTGTATGCGTTGCCGCTGCTCGATGTTGCCGGCGACCACAAGTCTGCATGGGTTCCCGGGGCGGCGATCAAGCTGGCATACGCGATTGCTGCCGTTGCGGGGATTGCGCTTGGTGTTTTCGGGCTGCAAATTGCCCCCGGCCTTGCCGTTGCAGGTGTCATTCTCGCAGTCTGCGCCGGCGCGCTAATGTTGGCCTCAAACAGGCTCGAGCCAACCCCGCAAATCACAGCCGCAGCCGCATATATAGTGCTCCTGTTTGCCGTGGATTTGTTTCTCATCACCCCGAACTTCACGTTCTCGACCGCACCCGACATCACAAAACGCCTGATCGCCGAGGCCAACCAACAGTTGGTCCTCCCCATGGCGGGCATGGATGTCGGCGAGGCAAGCCAAATCCGTGTTCTCTCTGCGGGAAAGATCGATCCTTACATTGTCGCTGACACCGAATGTGACGCGGCGATCAAAGTACACGGTCGGGTCGTGTGCACTGAGACAGTCCTCAAAACATGGAAACCGACCGGTTCAACCGTCGAGCAGTGTGCCACCGGCTCAGCCCGATGGAAACTCCGTGACTACGTTGCTCTCTGCCGGGCTGCCGACCGCCGCGCGTTCTTTGTATCGAAACGCGTCCCCTATTATCTGGTCACACAAGGCTCAGCAAACCACACGCAGCGCGAACCTTCCGCAGCCGGAACCGAATGATCATCGCAAAATAACAGCACCCGTTGCGAGCGCGGCGCTCTGCTGCGCCGCGCTGCGCGGGGTGACTTCGTCGCTCGACTCAGTCGATTACAGGATCACTGCCGTCGATCATCTTGACCTTGTTGTGGGCGAAGTACTCTTTTTTCAGCGCCTTCAGCAGGGCGGGTCTTTGATCGTAAAGCCTGCGCAACTTGCGCGGTTTGTGCCGAGCCAATGCGTAATGAGTGAACAACGGCATCGCAAGTGTGCTGTCGGTGTAACAAACCACTGCATCCGGAAGGCTGGCCGGATCGACTTTCCCCCAGCTAACAGCCTCGCTCGGTGTGGCGCCGGAAAGACCGCCGGTGTCCGGCCTTGCGTCTGTGACCTGCAGGAAATAGTCCTGACCATACTCCTTTATCCGGAGAACCTCCTGAATCTGCGGCTCGGTTTGGAGCATGAAGTTCTTTGGACTACCACCGCCCCAAAGCACAACAGCGCTTTTGCCTCCGGACCGTTTAGCCGCCAGAACAAACGCGGTTGTCTCATTGACGTCGATCGACGGGTTGATTCGGAGCTTGTTCCCGCGGAGCTCGACGCCTGCAACGTTCATTCCGATCGTCGAATCGCCCGGGGAACTGGTGTAGCAGGGAACACCCGCACGATACGCTGCTGCGAGGACGGAAACATCCTTGAGACCGTTCTTGCGTTCCCACTCGGCGCAATAACGGCCAATAAGATAATGCAGTTCCGCAGTGCCCATTTCGTGCTGGAACTCGGGCTGAATGAGAATGCTTCGGAGAACCTCGTCGGTGGCCATCAAACAATCGCTGTACCCGAGGAAAACGTCGTAGATTCGGACGATATCGTTGTTTCGGAGAGCGGTGTCGTCCGTTTTGAAACTGCCCATGTGAACGGGGTAGTTGAGCGCGAAATGCAAATCGTGGTACAGGTTGGCGCCGGTGGCCACAATCCAGTCAACAAAACCGGCTTTGATGAGGGGGATTATGCACGAACAGCCGAGACCGGCAGGAGTGAGAGCGCCGGCGAAGCTCATCCCGATGGTCACGTCCGGTTCCAGCATCTTTTCAACGAACAGGTGACAGCCTTCCCTGAGCCGGGCCGCGTTGTATGCGAGGTAGGTCCTGTCGATGATCTCGCTTAAGTTTTCCTTGCCAGTGATGTTTCGAGGCAGGATACGCGGTCCGGACAGAAACTTGTCGCGGAGCGGGCACTTTTTTTTCCTCAGCCAATCCGGCATTTCGGAAAGGTCTTCTCGATAACGTGAATGCGAAATCTTTTTACTCATAAATTCTGATTATGTGTGGGGAGGAGAATACATTGCGGGCCGGCTTTGCCAATTCTTAACTTGGGTCAATTTTTTCTCGAATATTCCTGTGCCCTGGTCCATCATACTTTCGTTATGCATATGCCAAACACAAATAGCAGAATATCAAGACGTAGATTTTTGTCCGGAACAGCCGTCGCAATTACGGTCCCCACAATAGTCCCAATAAGCGCTCTCGGCGGAGAAGGCAGGCCCGCTCCCTCCGAGCGTATTGTCATGGGAGTCGTCGGTTGGGGCATGCAGGGACCCGGAAACACGGGCGCGTTCCTGAACCAGCGCGACTGCCAGGTCGTCGCGGCCTGCGACATTGACAAGGCGCACCTCGAGGCCGCACTCAACAGCGTCAACAAAAAGTATGGCAACAAAGATTGCAAACCCTACCACGATTACCGCGAGCTGATGGCGCGCACCGACATTGACGCCGTCATGCTTGCCGTGCCCGACACATGGCACGCGCTCATCGCCGTCGAAGCCGCAAAAAACGGCAAGGACATTTACGGCGAAAAACCGCTCGCCCGCACAATCGCCGAACAGCAGGCAATCGTTCGAGCCGTCCAACAACACAAGCGAATCTGGCAGACCGGCTCGTGGCAACGGTCCCAGGAAAACTTCCATAAAGCCGTCGAGATCGTGCTCAACGGATTGATCGGCAAAGTGACACGCGTCGAGGTCGGGCTTCCTGCCGGACATCACGATTTTGCCGGGACATCAAAAGAGCTGCTCGACAAGCTCGCCCAACTCCCCGACAAGCCGAATAATCTCGCAAAAGTTACCCGCGGAAGCCCGGGATGGAACATTGCAGTTACCGAGCCGCCGCCGGAACTGGATTACAACATGTGGATCGGGCCGTCCGAAATGGAGCCTTACATCAAAGCCCGCGTTCACATGAACTGGCGATGGAACTACAACATCGGCGGTGGCCAGTTACTGGACTGGATTGGTCATCACTGCGACATCGCTCACTGGGGATTGGGTTCGGACGAGATCGGGCCGCTCGAAGTCGAGGGCGAGGGCGAATTCCCACCCAAAGACGCCATCTGGAACACCTGCACCAGATACAGAATCACCTGCAAATACCCAAACGATATCACTCTTGTTATCGCTGGTGGCCACGGCGACATCCGCAGTGGAACCAAATGGATCGGTACCGAGGGCTGGGTTTGGGTGGACCGCGGCGGGTTCGACTGTTCGAAGGAAGAGCTTAAAGACATCTCGCGTCTCCCCGAAGACCTCCGCAAGGTCAAAGCCTATCATTCGCGGGATCACATGCGGAACTTCCTCGACTGTGTCAAGTCGCGCAAACCCACAATCACACCGGTCGAAGCAGCGCATCACTCGGCGATTCCGGGCCATCTTGGTTTGATTTCGATGCTCGTCGGACGGAAGATCAAGTGGGACGCCAAGACCGAGACCATTGTCGGGGATTCGGAAGCCGCCAAGCTCCTGACGCGGCCATATCGCGCGCCATGGAAGCTGGCGTGATACTTGCGCCCAACCCGGAACTCTCACCGGGCAACGCCCATGTGGCACAGATAAGTTCAGCCCCGTGAGATTTCCCGGGGTCAGAGTATTTCTCAGCGCGGCGCAGCCGCAACCAAACGATCGCGGCGAGCTAAATGCGTTCGTTCCATGCTTGCTGCGTCGCGCCGCGCTGAAAAGGGCAACTTCGTCGCCCACGGGAGAGATGTGAGTGAGACCAGCGGACGAACAGTTCGAAGGCAAAAGTCGCGAACCACGCGCTGATCTGCGATTTCAGCGCAGATTATCCAATATTATATACTCCAAAGGCCGCACTTTGGTGAGCGCACTACGCTCCCAGAGAAGCAGATACTGACAGACTGAGCAAACTCGCAGTGTGAAAATCTTCGCAAATATGATCGATTTCTCAATATAGTAATCTGGGGCGATGCCCCAGGCTGGTATAGATCGGGCCTTTGGCCCTTCCTCTGACTGCTTTTCCTTGCCTCGGTCGGTCCGCCGAACCTCCTCTGAACAGTGCACGCGCTCGTCAGCCAAGAGCCCCATAAACGTCCCGGGCCACGTCGGGGGCCGAACCGACTCGATCCACTGCAAGTGTTCCGCGCAAACACGGTCCTTTTGCGGCCCCCTGCCCTGCCGCGCGACCACCGAGTCCACGCCAAGCATGTGCTAGCACTCCACTGGGGACAGACACGGAGTTCAGAGCCAGCACAGACTCGGCCGCCGGACTTGCGTTATCCAAGCCGGTCTAACATCGGTTGTCGGATTGATGCGCCCGGGCAAGTGCGCGCTCCCGGCGGGATTGCCACCCCGCCGTGCTGCAGAACCGCGACCATTTTTTACCCCCTCATTTTTCTGCCCTCCATTTTTCTGCCATTCCCTCTTTCGCCTCTTTTTACTTTTTTCGGCCATCACCAGAAAACCACAGGCCGAACGAGCACCCCCGGATTTTGGGCCGGCTGCACCGATCTTGTCGCAATTACTCATCGAGTCGCTTGCGCGCTCTGCGTTTGGCTTCAAGAAGACGGCTGGTGGTCTCGGCGCGACTTGGGGCGGAAGGCGTTTGGCTCTGCTGCTGAGCCGGGGTTATTGGCGGCGGTTGTGGTGTTGTTGGAGGTCTGCTCGGTGCGGCAATGTCGCCTACTTGTGTTGGCAAAGGCGATTGGGCCGTAGTCCGCTGGGCGCGCACCTGGTCGCGTCGCGCGAGCAACGCAGCAAGCGATTCTTCTGCTTCGACAACCTTGGGTTTGCGACGCCAGAACAAGAAAGCGCGCCTCAGTGTGGCCGTGGCTTTCACCCATTCAGCGCGATCAATATCGACTCGCCGAACCGCGACATCGAAGACGAACATGATCACGGCGAACTTGAGGAGCCATTCCCACAGGTCAACCGGGCGCCACACACGTTGCCGGTCATGACGGAACGGGTTCAACTCAGGGTTCCGCGGTGCTGACAGATCGAGCAGTTTGCCGCCGCCTGCTGCTGCGATTCGCGAGAGCAAATTGAGGTTGGGCGCGGCAGTTGCGAACTCGGGCGCGTAATTCACGCATGCGCCAAGCGCCTGTGAAGCGCGAACGCGTCCGCTCTCGAAATCAAGAAGCTGAATCAGGTAGGTGCCGACTTCGCGTGTTTCGAACCGGGTCTCATAACGGCCAGGGCCTGTTTGTTCAAGCCGGACGGGTTGTCGGTCGCCTTTCGGGCTTACGACGATGGCGCGCAAATCGAGGAAATTCCTGTAATTGCCTGCCTGGTCGAGAGCTTCGACTGTTAAAACACCCTGTCCCTGTTCGACCGAGATTTCGGCGTTGAAATCCGCGCTTTCGAGCCGCCTTAGAGCCCATTGGGCCACTTGTGTCCAGAACTGTCGATATTGTCCCCATCCAAGCCAATCCACAGCCCACTTGGCTCTGGCATCGGATGTAAAGGCCACCGCCCTGCCGAGCCCGAACTGCCAATGAGCGAGAACAGGATCGCCTTTATCGGACACAATGGGCACTTCAGCCCGGGTTTTCGGCGTGGTACAGACATAGCCGCGCAAGGTGGGCAACGCCGGACCGGAAATGCCACGGACAGGCTCGGTTGAAGCGACCAACTGCGGCGCAAAAGGCTCCTCGAAAATCGCCGATTTCAGAATCACCATCGCTTCTTTGAGGAAGATTTGTGGCAGGTCGTCCGGGTTGTTGACCGCATAAAACCGGCCTCCGCCGAGTTCGGCAATCCTGATCATGGTATCGGGGCCGGCGTGGCCGGCGATGAGCACCGTGCTGACAGTGATGCGGTTTTGGACGATTTCGTTCATGAGACTGTCAGATGGCGCTGCGGGATCGCCGTCGCTGAACACAATGATGTGTTTCAGGTTTGCGGTTGACTGGAGCAGTCCCGGGTTTCCGTCGCTGCCGCGAAACGCCATTTCCATGACGTGCTGGAACGTTGGCAGGTCGCCCTGGTTCATCCCGGCGATCAGACGTCCCATTTCCTTTTTGTCTCCGACTTTCGACAACGGGAACAACCATCGATCGCTTCCATCCCAGAGAACAACGCCGAGTTCATCCTGTGGCCCGAGCGCATCAAGTACGCCCTGGGCGCATTCGCGTGCGACCTGGTTGCCGTTGTTGAATTCCATGCCATGCATGATGAGCACAACGGCGCCGTTGGGGAGGACCTTTTTGCTGCTCAGCTCCATGTCAACGGGCAAGACTGTCTCCAATGGTGTTCCCCTGTAACCGCCTGCTGCGTAGGTTTGGTCGCCGCCCACGCACACGAGGCCGATGCCGAAATCCCGCACTGCATTTTCAAGCAGCCGCATCAGGGTCTCGCCAAGGTCGCCTGCGGCAATGTTGCTCAGGAAAATCGCGTCGTAACTTTGCATCTCGGCCAAAGAGCCGGGAAACCCGCGGACGTCCACGACGCGCACGTCCACGCGCGAAGAACGCAATGCATCGGCAAGCGGCCCGTCAAGGGCCGGGTTTGAGGATACCAACAATATTCGCGGATCGCCTCTGACGCTTGTGAACGCGCTGGCTCGATTGTTCTGCGGAACAGGATCATCAGGCACGTCCAATTGAACATCAAAAGTGTAAAAACCGGGCTGGTCGAGGGTTTGTGGCAGGGTGAACAGGTTTTTGCCCGGTTCGAGCTCGATTCGTTGTTCGCCGATAAACTGGTCGTTGCGCAACATTCGCAGTGTTGCTTCGCGGGGCTGGTCAGCGTTCGCAAAAATCTTCACCTCGAACGCCTGCCCACGTTTCAGGGCTGCCGGCAGGGTCACCTTCTGTACCGAGACGTCGCCTTTCCGTTCTGTGCCAAGCGGCAGCACATCAATTGTGACGCCAAGTGACCTTGCTGCGGCGACGGCGCCCATTGCGTCGCCGACGTTTTCATTTCCGTCTGAGCACAACACAAGGCGTTTCTGACCCGACTCGGGGAATGCTGCGGTACCGAGGCGGAGCGCGCTGCCGATGTCGGTTCTGGCCGGGTCAACCACTGCAAGTATCTTAGCAACGTTCACTTTTAATGCCGGCGACGACTCGATGCTCGCGTCGCGCCCGAACACTATGATGCTGGCCATGTCGCTCGGTCTTTTCAGGGTGGCGCTTTGATTGATGTACTCCCGTGCGGCTTCCTGGTGCTGAGACGGCACGCTGTCCGATCGGTCCAACAAATACGTCACCACCATGCCTTCCACGGGCCGTTTCCATTGAAGTCCGGCAAGCGCCATGACAAGCGCAACAGTCAGCGCCAACCGAATCGCAAGCGCAGACCACCGCCGCCACGCCACAAGCGGCACGTACGAGGTCTTACTCAACCAGACAACCCATGCCACTCCCGCCGGCAGCAAGAGCAACCAATATGGATTGGTAAACTGAAATGGCATGGGTCAGTTCCTGATCAACTTTTGAACGCGATCATTCCCCGCATCGGCCACATAAAGGTTCCCGACCGAATCCAGCGCGACACTCCACGGATTCGCAAACTGACCTTGCGCGCGACCGGGTCCGCCGATGACCTCGACAGGCCGGAACTCCGAATCAAACGCCTGAATTCGGCCGTTGCCAAACTCACAGACAAATTGGTTGCCAAAAGCGTCCACACAAACGTCGTACGGGTAGCTCATTTGCCCCTTGTTCCGCCCCGGCCCGCCGTAGCTCCGGAGAAACGAACCGTCCGGCCCAAACACCTGAATTCTGTGATTGCACGAATCCGCCACGTAAACCCGCCCTACCCTGTCGATTCCCAACCCTTCCGGGCGATTAAACAGACCCGGTTCGTAACCGTATCGGCCAATAACACCGAGCAACTTACTGCCATCGGCTGAAAACCGCTGAACGCGATCGACGTGCCCATACTCGCTCACGAAAATCTCACCCGCGCGGTTCACAGCCACAGCACGCGGGAATGCGAGTTGACCTGCATTTGTGCCTCGCTGGCCCCATTGGCGCACCAGAACGCCCTCGGATGTGAAGTGGTTGATCCGCGAATAGTGCGGTTCAACCACAATGACATGGCCGTCCTTGTCGATCCCCATGCCTTTTGGTTTTCCAAGATCCGTTTCAGGCATCTGCCACGACAACAACCATGTCCCGTCAGGCGCGAACTTCTGCACCCGCCCGGTGATGTCAACCACATAAAGATTGTCCTGCCGGTCAACCATCAAAGAACGCGGCTTGTTGAACTGACCGGGCGCCGTTCCTCTGCATCCGATGATTTCTATGCGTTTGAAAAATGCACTCTTCAAACCGCCGCCTGTTGATGGCGATTGCGAGCAGCCCGCCAGAAAGATGACCGACGCGCATCCCAAGAATGGCAAAACAGCGCTCAGAGTCGCGGCTGCAGTTGACCATGCCGCTCGCCACAGCCCCGCACCGAACCAGCGCTGGACCCGGCAGATCAAAGCCCTTGCAACAGCCAACACCAACGGCGGCAGCGCCGCCAGACCAAGCGACAACAGGCACAGCGCATTGATTTCCGGATTATGGCCGTAGTGCAGCAGATTGAATATCCTCAGTGCCAAGGTCTCTCCGCCCGGAGGAACAACAAACAGAATCGTTTCCACATCCCACAATCCAAGCAGGTACACGATGTACCATGTCACGGCGATTGTCGTCCGCATCTGTGGCCAGTAGATGTACCACCACATTTGCCATGGCGAAACCCCGTCCAACCGGGCAGCATCGGCAACATCACGATCCACCGAATTCCGGGCAAGCACGGCGCCGGTTCTCCCGATTGCTAGATAGCGCACGGCCAGAGCAATAAACATCACCGCCACGCTCCGGTACAACTCGAGAAACGGCGGACGATTTAAAGCTGTGATCAACAAAATCCCCAAAACCACGCCGGGCACCAAAAAAAACAACCACGCCAAAAAACCTGCCCGAACCCGCCAGAGCAAGAATCCAAATGCAACCGCCAACACCCCGCCGACCGTGGCCGTGCAAGCCGACATTGCGCAAACTTTGCCGGAGGTCACCCACACAGAGCCGATCATCCGCCACGTGTCCCTGTCGCACACCGGCTCGAACATCGGCACCAACACCGAAATACCAGCCATGGCAATCAACACAACACCGCACCCAACAAACCATTTCCGCCCAAGGCCGGCTCGCCATACCGATGCCGAAACACCGGCGTTCAAGGCCGGCCACTGGATTCTTTTGTGCCGCAAGCATGCAAGAAGCGCCAACGGAGCCACCACAATCGGCCAGCTCAGAAGCAGCGCGCCATGGTAGTCGAGATTGGTGTTCGCAAGCACGTAGATTTCCACAGGCAATACTTTGACCTGCAGCACAGCGGGCACGGCAAAGTTGTTCAGCGCCAACACAAACACCACGCCCAACCCGAAAGCCAGCGCCTGAGCGCCCGACGGCAACAGCAACCACCGGAACAAAGCCGTTCCACGGAGTAACGGGTCGCTTTCAAAATGCTGTCTCCCCAATCGTTGCCATGCACCGACCAATGTGAACATGGGAACAGGCCATAACAAGGTCGCAAGCAGCCATGCAACCCCCGTCCGCGATGCCAGCTCGAACGGCAGCAGCCGATGTAACAGCCCGGACGGTCCCAACAATCCCAGCCACGCGTTTGTGACAAGAAATGGCGGCATTGCAAAAGCCGCCGCTCCAAACGCGAGCGCACATGCGCGACCCCGGACGTCTAGTCCCATGACAAAAAGCGCTGCTGCAAAACCGATCCCACCCGCCACCGCCGTGGCGAGAATGCTTGTCTCGATGCTGTTAACAAGCAGCGCCGGGTTCATGTCGTGTCAGCGCAGGAATATCTCGCGCATACGCGCCGTTGCAGTTTCGATGTCTGCCAGAATCCGTGACCAATCGGGCTGCAACGTGCCGGCTGCAGCAATCTCGGGCGGCACATCGACGCCTTCCAATGCGCCGGCTTCAACCAAAGGCGCCAACGCAGCCCGAGTCTGCAAAAACTCGAAAAGTTTCTGCGCCGTATCAGGGTGCGGCGCGCCGCGCACAACGCCGACCGTGTTTGGCAACAGCAACGATTCTGCGGTGAGCGGCAGCACCGACAAGGGTGCAGCACGCCGTTTCTCGACCAGTATGTCATCCGAATCCGTCAGGCCAATCCACGCTTCGCCGCGCGCGACCATTTTGGCTGACACCGAGTTTCCATCCACTATGAGGGGCCGATTCGCCACCAACGCGCGGCACCACGCTTCCCATTTTTCGGGTCCCCAGTGTTGCCGCAACGCAAGGAAATGTGTTGCGGTGCTCCCAAACAGGGGATAAGCGAGCACAACACGTCCGCGCCATTCTGCGTTCGTCAACTCGAGCAGGGAACGCGGCACCCGGCTCATGTCGAGCAGGTTGGTGTTGATTACGATACGCCGGCTTCGATAGCCCATTGCAGCCCAGCCGTTGGTCGGTCGGAATACTTCCATGGCGGCAAGCTGTCTGGTGCGGAGTTCTTCGTTGCCCCAGAACACATCACACTGCGGGTGCGACCGTTCAGCAATGAGACGGTTCGCAAGACCAACGGTTTTTACGGCTTCGCTGTCGTAAACCGACCGCACACGAATCCCGGTTTGACGGGTGAACTCCGCCAGTATTGGTTCTGCATAGACATGGTCTTGTGCGCAGTACACTACCACTTCGTTTTTTGCCGATGACGCCGCCGGTTTGCAGCCGGTCGCCACAAGAACGATCAAGCTGACAATTGCAATGAAGCATGCCGTTCTTTTCATGCGGTCCTCCGATGATAGAACCACCATTCGAACATCATCACCGCGAGCGCGGCCGCAGCAAGACGCCGCCACAGTTCAAGATTCGCAGGTTTCAGCGTCGTCGCCAATGCGCGGGCGTAACGGCCGAAACGCAATTCCGACTTTGGCGTTGTGTCTGTTTCAGCGGGATCAAGCAGGTTAACGCAAAACCATGATTGGCCCTCGCCGGTATCGACCTTGTACACGCCATTGCGTGCGGTGTCTGCAAACGCAAATTCACGCACGCCCGGATCAATCGGCACGGTTCTCTTTGTTCCGTCCGGGAGTTGAACGACTGCGTTTGTGGCGGAACCCGAAAGCGGCATGCGAATCGGGTCGCCCGCGCGCACCATTGCCTGGCTCGACCTTGTGCTTGCGGGATTGAGCCATTCGACCGCGTTTGCGACAAAAATCGGGAACGAAATGCGCAACGGCCATGTGCTTTGCATCGTGTCAAACCCGATCCACACCACCCGTTGCCGCCCAATTTCGCCCGCAAGAACCAGCGGGGTGTCCGACGCTTCAACCAACGGCACCGCCCATGTCGGCGTTCGCACTCTGAGCGCCTCGGCAATTTGCACCTCGTCGAAATTCACGAAACGCAGGAGCGGATGAGTGTTCTTCCAATCGACAATCAAGGGCGCCTCGACGCGCCCAGTCACCTGGACCCAATTGGTCGGTGCGGACCTGATGGTGAGCGTGTTGACCGTCGGCCAGCTTGACGGCAACACATCATCGATCACCACGATGTCGTAGGTTGCGCCTTCATCGACAATGTCCTCCGCCACGGCGAGATTCAAATTGGGAACAACACGCAGCGCCCGCTCCAAATACCCTCCCGAGCGCGTCACAAGCAGCACATTGACCGGCTTTGGCATCAGGCTCGCCACATGCACCTCATTGTCAGCCGCAAGTTCGTCAGGCACGTCCAGCCTCAGCGTGAACACGCCGTCTTTCTCCTGACTGACCGTGAACACCTGCGGCGATGTTTCTCTCGGCCCGAGCTCGATGTGACGTGTCTCCACAAATGTCCCGTCAAAGTGCAGTTCAAGTTCGCCCGACACATTGTTGCTGGACGCATTGAACACGCTCGCAAACACCGCACGCCGCCGCGCATCCTCAGGATGCGCCCTTGCTTCGGCACTGATGATCCCCACGTTGAGCGCTCTTCGACCGACCTGATGATAGGCAACATTCAGCCCTTCGAACTCGAACTCGGTCAAATCCGGAGCCGCCCCGTCACTGTACAGGTGAATTTCGGCATCGCGACGGTCCTTGACCAACGGATGCGCAATTTTGAGCGCCTCAGCAAGGCGCGTCGGCGTGTCGGATGGTTGACAGCTCTGCAGAGCGCGCCGCAGCGCGGTCTTGTTGCTGGTGGGCGATTGGCGAACCTCAGTATGCGCAGCGGCAAGCAACACAACCATTTGATCCGTTTCATGCAGGCTGTTCACCAAATCAAGCGCTTCACGCCGCGCGCGCTCGAACCTCGAGGGCGACTCATCGGTGCTTTGCATCGACGCCGACGCATCCAGTATCACCACGATCAGTCTGCCGGCAGCCGTTTTCCCGGCGAAAAACGGACGTGCCAAAGCCAGAATAACAAGCGCAAGAAGCAGGAGTTGGAGAACGAGCAGCCAGTTCTTTCGCAGTTTTTGGAAAGGCGCGCTAGCCTGCGTTTCTGCGAGAAACCGCTGCCAGAGCAGTGTGCTTGGCACCAGTTTCACCACACGGCGGCGTTTCAGCAGATAAAACAGAATGACGATCGGGATCGCCGCGGCGAAAGCAAACGCAGTCGGTGCCAGAAAACTCATCCCACCACCTCCGCCTGTCTGAGCCGCTTTAACACCAACTCATCGAGCGGTGTGGCGCTGCTCGCCAGAAAAAAACTGACGCCTCTGGCGCGGCAGAAATCGCGCAACTTGCGCACGTAGGCTTCAACCGTCTGCCGGTAAGCTGTGAGCCTGTGACGTCCAAATGTGACCTCTTGTTGTGCGCCGGTCTCGGAATCGACAAGCCGCAGATCACCAAAGGTCGTCGGTTCGAGTTCCTCGGGCGCCAAAACCTGGATCACATCGACCTGGAATCCGCGCCCGATCAGTGCGCCCAAACCCTGCTCGTAGCCGGCGGGATCGAGAAAATCGCTGATTACAACTGCAAGGCCGGCATGACGCGCTTCAACCGCTCCGCGTCTCAACGCTTCGTTCAAATTCGCAGGCCCGCCGGCGGTCAGCGCCGCAAGGTTCCTCAAAAAAGCAAGTGCCGATTTCCGGCCCCTGACCATTCTTAACGCCGCACGTAACGTGGCATCGGATTCGTGCTCCGGGAAAACGACCGTGCTGACGCAATCAAACCCGCACAACGCTATGTAGCCAATCGCCGCCGCTACCTGCCGCGCAAAGTCGAACTTGACCGGCTCGCCAAATGTCATCGATTCGCTCGCATCAAGGAAGATGCGGACCGGCAACTCGCGCTCTTCCTCGTACAACTTCAGAAAGAGGCGTTCGAGCCGGCCGTAAAGGTTCCAATCGAGGTATCTCAGGTCATCGCCGGCCACATAGCTTCTGTAATCGGCGAATTCAACCGAATGGCCGCGTGCGCGGCTGCTTCGTTCGCCCTTTACACTGCTCTTGGCCCGGCGTCGTGCCAACAGCTCCAATTGTTCGAGCCGGCGCAAAAGTTCCGGACTGAGCAATGTGTCAACCATTGGTGAAATCGGCGGGCCGCGTTTCTACGCTGCAACTGCAGCCGCGTTCTCCGGCACTTCGCTGAGCACCTGTTCGATGATCTTGTCTGTGGTAATGCCCTCGGCTTCCGCCTCGAAATTGAGGATCAGTCGATGCCTTAAAGCCGGCAGAGCCACGGCCCGGATATCGTCGAAACTCACGTTAAACCTTCCCTGAGCGAGGGCCCTGACCTTCCCTGCCAGTATCAGCGCCTGAGCGCCACGTGGGCTGCTGCCATAACGCAAAAACTGATTTGCAATTGGCACTGCTGTGTTGGTTTTCGGGTGGGTAGCCAGCACCAGTCTGACCGCATAATCTTTGACGTGCGAGACTGCCGGAACCTGTCGGACCAGTTGCTGCAATTCGATCAACCCCTCTCTGCTCAGCACCCGATTTACGGTTGCTTGCGCTGTTTCCGTTGTGCGATTCAGCACCTCTGTGAGTTCGGCAGCCGTTGGGTACCCAACCAACAGTTTGAAGAAGAACCTGTCCAACTGCGCTTCCGGAAGCGGGTAAGTGCCCTCCTGGTCTATTGGATTCTGCGTCGCCAGCACAAAGAATGGTTCTGCCAGGCGCCGCACCTCGCCACCGGCAGTGACACTGTGCTCCTGCATGGCCTCTAGCAACGCGGACTGGGTCTTTGGCGTGGCGCGGTTTATTTCGTCGGCCAAAATCAGGTGCGCGAAGATCGGGCCGTGCTGGAACTCGAACGTCCGCCGTCCATCCGGGGCTTCCATCACAAGGTTCGTCCCCATGATGTCAGCAGGCATCAGATCGGGCGTGAACTGAATCCGGCTGAAAGTCAAATCCAACACCTCACCCAAGGTCCGCACCAACAACGTCTTGCCAAGACCTGGCACGCCCTCGAGCAGAACATGTCCCCCTGCCATCAGCGCGATCAGCGTGCTATCGACGATCGGTTCGTGTCCGACGATCACCTTTCCAATCTCGCGTTTCAGTGCGGCATAGATTTCGCGGAATTTCGCTATTTGTTCGTCCGTATTCATGATTGTTCCTGATCCCTTGCGGTTGCGCCGCGCTGAGCCAAATCCCTGCCAATCTCACTTCAGGTCTCCAAAATAATCCCGTACCGGCCCCTGATAGGCACGCGGCACTTGATCGTGACTCAAAGCGGACTGTGCGTCAGTTTGGGCGGCACGGATGGCCTCCTGCACTTCCACTTTGCTGCTTCCCTTGAGACTCAATCCTTTGAGTGTAACACTTGGCATCGGCCCTCCGGGCGAAAGTTTGCCGCGCACTTTGGTCGGTGTCAGCCCCTCGGAAAGCGCAGCTTCACCACGATCGGTTATGCCTCGCGGTGACATTTCGGGTCGTTCAATTCCGCTGTTATCCCACGCGCCTGTCATGGGCGGTTGCTCGATCCAGCCGTCTTCATCAGCCCACGTTCCCACGCCACGTCCGGGCCGGCCCCCGGGTTTGAACCCGGGCTGTCCGAGCGTGCCCGCCTGGCTCCAGCTTTTCCCGGTGCCTATGGCCGCCTGGGCACGACGGAGAGCCGACAGCGCACCCTCGAGGCTCTCCGCATCGGCAAGCTGGTCCATGAGCTTTTGAAGTTCGTTGGCAGCATCAGCAAGCGACTGAGCTGCAGCGGCGTTGTCCTTGGCCTGCATTCGCTGGAGCGCTTGCTTGAGATGATCCGCCACCTTCCCGTATTGCCCTGCGGGTTTGATCGCGCGACTGACCTCATCCATGACAGACTGAAGCTGTTTTGGATCAACATTCCCCGATTTGAGCAGATTAACCATCTTTTGCAACGTGCTGCGTGCAGCCATTGCCTGTCCGTTCTGGAGCTGTTCCGGGAGGTCCTTGCCAACCCGTTCGGCCTGCATCTGCATCTGCTCGAGGGCACGTGCGGTTTCCGCAAGTTGTTCAAGATCGCGATCGGCCACTGCCAAGTCCTTCAGCAACTGATCAATTTCCCCGGACTTCAAAGCCTCGATCGCTTCAGACAAGCTTGAAATGTTCAACCCAAGCTCTTTTGCCTGTTGACTCAGGCTGTTCAAAGCATCGGCGAGGTTTTGCTGTGCGGCCTTGTCACGGGCGGCGCCCTCTTTTTTCAGCGCTTCTGCCGACTGCAACGCCCGTTCGAGGTCACGTTTGAGTTTTTCGAGGTCATCCGAGGTAGCTTTCATCTTCCCGTCGGCAGACTCGGTTTTTGTGTCAGACCGGTCGGACTGGTCGGACTTGTCAGACCTGTCAGACTGGTCAGACTGCTTTTTTGCAAGGGCGCGTAACGCTGCGTTTTGTCCCAACTCCCTGGCCTGTTGCTGGACCTTTTCTGTCAGCTTTGCCAACTCGCGCAGTGCCTCTGGTTTGGTCAGGGGCTTTCTGGCCAACTGTTCGCCAAGTTCAGCAACCGACTCTACCGCTCGACGTGTGGCGTCAAGGGCGGGTGCACGTTTCTCGAGATCACGACGTGTCACATCAGCCAAAGCGCGGCCTGTATCCCGCACCGTTTCACGCTCGCGCTGTTTCTGCACGTAACTCGCGCTGCGGTGCTCGGGCACAAAGCCGAGCGCGGCGCCAATAGTCAATACCAGCAGCGCCCATAAACTCGATTTCGGAAGTGTCCACGGCAATATCCGCCGGATATCAAGCCTTTCCAGATGCTGGTTTGCATCGTCGATCAACAATTCGCTCCACCGCCCGTACTTCGGGTCACGCCCGACTTCAATTGCGGAACTCACCCGCTCTTCCAATCGCTGTTGTTTATCCAACCAAATCGCTGTCTGCTGCGGGCTCTCCCGCCGGGCAAGCCCGCCAATTGCAGCCACCAATGGAGCTGCAACCCCGAGCACCGCGCCGATTGCCAGGACCCGCATCGGCAAAGGCAACAGTTTGTAGGACAACAAAGCAACCAGCCAGATGCACGCCCCAACAACAAGCCCGGTCCAAAAGGCGCGCCACGCGCGTTGCAAACGCCTGCGCCGCGCGGCGTGCTCGATCCGGGTTACAAGTCTTTCGAACCCCGTCATCTTGTTACCGCCTAAAATGCATCAATTTCGGCTGATTAGCGAGACAAAAAACCGGATCAAAAACGCGGCCACGGTGCCAGGAATTGCTCCGGAGAACACAATTTCTGCGGTTGTGGAGGTCCGTTGGGCATCTACATGTTCGAGGGTCACATGTGCAACGGGACACACCGTCGCAGCTATTGTCGCTCGTATTCGCCCTTGCCGATCCGCTTCAAGACGGTGAAACCGGCTTTCTTGGCATCTGAGACCGAGAGCGGTTTCAGCAGTTTGGGTGTGTTGAAAGTGGAAATGACACGTCTGACCCGCTTTTTGCAAGCTGGACAATGCGTAAGCTCGGGCGCGTTGACGGGACGTCGAAGTGTAAACCGTCCGCCGCAAACCACGCACCCGCCCTGCCCTTCACATACTTCGTATTCGTACAGCGGCATAATCCAAACGTCGGTCTTGCGGCTTCAACATCGCACAAACCTGAATCGCATCGGATTTCCTCGAAGCCGCCATTCAGTGCTGACAATCTATCCATCCACGGGGTTTGACTCAAGCGGCAAGTGTTGGTTTTGGATTTGGGGGTGTACGGTCCCCTGCGTGAGTAATATGCGGCGAACTCGTTCAGCGCGGCGCAGCCGCAACCGAATGATCGCGGCGAGATAAATGCGTTCGGTCCATGCCTGGCACTCCGTCGCGCCGCGGTGAAAGAGGCGACTTTGTCTCCAAACGGGGGTGGAGAGATGCAAAAGTCGGATCAGCGGCCCAACAATTCGAAGGCAAAACTCACGAAGGATCTGCTGATCTGCAGTTCCAGCGCAGATCATCGGATGTTATACTCCGAAGACCGCACTCTGGTGGCAAACTGAGCAAACTTGCAGCCTGAAAACCTTCGCAATAATGATCGATTTCTCAATATAGTTATACATTGCGCATGGTCGGGTTCGGCCCTGATTGTCCCCGTTGACAATGGTTTGGTTCAAGGCGAACTTTTGCCCGTCATGCAACTGGAATTTGAAAAAGTTGGACCTGCCCTCTGGGAAATACCCAGGACAGGCGATATGCAAGTGCCGGCTCGCATTTATGCCACGGCAGAAATGATGAACTCCATACGCTCCGACCCGGCGGCTCAACAGGCAGCCAACGTTGCGTGCATGCAGGGAATTGTCGGCGCGTCACTCGCAATGCCTGACATTCACTGGGGTTATGGTTTTCCGATTGGCGGCGTGGCTGCTTTTGATGCCAAGGACGGCGTCATTTCTCCCGGTGGGGTTGGATACGACATCAACTGCGGGGTACGATTGATGGCATCGAAACTGACACGGGCGGAGGTGTTGCCGCGTCTGAGGGAGTTGGTGAACCAGTTGTTCCGGGACATACCGACCGGCGTTGGCGCAGAAGGGTCGGTGAGCGTAAGCGTTGAGGAACTTAAACGCGTGGTGGTTGAAGGGGCTGCATGGGCGGTCAGAAACGGCCTGGGCAGCGAAAGCGACCTCGAGTTCATCGAAGAACGAGGTTGTATTCGCGGAGCCGACCCGGCGCATGTATCAGCACGCGCATGGGAAAGAGGACGGGAACAACTCGGAACACTCGGCTCTGGAAATCATTTTCTCGAGGTGGGGTATGTTGAAGAAATCTACGATCCCGAACAAGCAGCAGTGCTTGGGCTCTCCAAGGACCAGGTCACGGTAATAATCCATTGCGGGTCGCGCGGGTTCGGTTATCAGATTTGCGATGATTACCTTGCTGTGATGGATCGGGCGTCGCGAAAGTACGGGATGAAGCTTCCGGATCGGCAGTTGGCTTGTGCGCCAATTCAGTCGCCTGAAGGCCAGGCTTATCTCGGGGCGATGCAGTGCGCGATAAATTACGCTTTTGCGAACCGGGAAACCATCGCCCATAACGCGCGACTCGCGTTTGCCAAAGCGCTACGCGCCAAACCGGAAGAGGTCGGGCTGAGAACTGTTTACGAGATAGCCCATAACATCGCGAAGTTCGAAATGCATGTTGTGAATGGCAAGGAACGGAGGCTGTGCGTCCACCGCAAAGGCGCTACGCGGGCTTTCGCCGCAGGACATCCGGAAATCCCTGCTCAATATCGGGCGATTGGGCAGCCGGTCCTGATTCCCGGCGACATGGGGCGGTACTCGTTTGTGCTTACTGGCACGGCGAAAGCAATGGAAGAGACTTTTGGCAGCACTTGCCACGGTGCCGGCCGTATGCTGAGCCGGAATCAGGCAAAACACGCTGCAAAGGGGCGGGACGTGATCCGCGAGCTCGAAAGCCAAGGCGTTATTGTCAGGGGCCAAAGCCGCAGAAGCGTCGATGAAGAGATTCCCGAGGCCTACAAGGATGTCACGGATGTGGTAGAAGCGTGTGAGTTGGCGGGCATTTCGCACAAGGTCGCCAAGCTCAGGCCGATGTGCTGCATAAAGGGATGAACCAGCGCAACGCAGCCGCGCCTGAGGGCTTCGATTATTTGCGATGTCTGCGCAAGTCTCCCGCGATTTTGTGCTTTAAAACTTGGTTTGATCGCGAGATTGGCTTGACCGGGCGAGGGCATTTTGTGCTTAATCCACACCCAAAAGCACTGATCTGAATGAATCTCGCTAATGCTTTTCTCGCGTCGGCCGAAAAGAATCTCGACAAAACGGCCGTTTTTTGGGGGGATGCAACTTTCAGCTACCGGCATTTCCTGAACCAGTCTGCATGGGTTGCCCAAACTCTGCGGACCGCGCTCGGGGTAAAACCGGGCGACCGGGTTGGAATATGGCTGAAGAACTGCCCTGAGTTTATATCAGCTTTGTTTGGCGGGTTACGAGCCGGGGCTGTTGTTGTGCCAATCAACAACTTTCTCAAACCTGACGAGGTCGCTTACATCCTGCGCGACGCCGACATAGACGTTTTGATCAGCGAAGCAGGGATGACAGAAGGCCATGAGAAACTGGTTCAGATTCGCCCGACCCTCCGGATTCTGCTGGTGGATCACTTTGGTAACGGGCCTTTCGAGTCATCGCCGGTGCCATCTTCGGACGCTTCTGAGAAGGACCTTTCGATGTTGATATACACCTCTGGAACAACCGGCCATCCCAAGGGCGCAATGCTGTCACATGGAAATCTTCTGCACAACGTTGAAAGCTGTCGCCAGGTTCTGGAAGCGGTGCAGTTGGATCGGTTTGCCCTTGTGCTGCCGATGTTCCACACGTACATGCTGACCGTTTGTGTGCTGCTTCCGCTGATTGTCGGTGGGTCAATCGTGCTGGTTAAATCGCTTCATCCGCCCAAGCGCATTCTCGAGGAAATGGTGGAACACGAAGCCACGGTGCTTGTTGGAATTCCGCAACTTTTCAGGACGCTTTTGGGCACACCGCCGCCGCCGAGGCTGAGTTTGCGGCTTTGCATCAGCGGTGCTGCACCGCTGCCCGTGGAAACGCTCAAACAATTCGGCGCGCGTTATCCCGTTCCGCTGCTGGAAGGATATGGCCTGAGCGAGGCGAGCCCCGTCGTGTCCCTTAATCCGGTCCACGGCGTCGTCAAGCCCGGATCAATAGGCCTCCCAATTCCCGGTGTTGAAGTGACCATCCGCAATGACGCGGGTGAGGAAGTGCCGGTGGGTGAGATTGGTGAAATCTGCGTGCGCGGTGGGAACGTGATGATGGGGTATTGGAAGCAAGAAGAAGAAACTGCCCGTGCGATTCGGGACGGGTGGTTGTACACCGGCGACATCGGTCGAATGGATGCGCAGGGCTACATTTACGTCACTGACCGTAAAAAGGACATGTTGCTGGTCAACGGGATCAATGTATATCCGCGCGAGATCGAAGAGGTTATGTATCAATACCCGGGCATCAAGGAAGCCGCGGTTGTCGGGTTCCCGGACCCTCGTCGCGGCGAGCAGCCTGTCGGGTACATTGCCCTTGCCGAAGACGCACAATTTGAGGAAGCCGCTTTCCTGCGTTTCTTGAAAGAACGACTGGCGGATTATAAAGTCCCAAGGCGGATTATCCAGCTCCCAGCACTGCCGAGAAACGCGACCGGCAAAATACTGAAGACCGCCCTTCGCGCGATGCGACATTGAAATGTTCATTGGCGAAAGTCCCCGTTGACACGGGTTCGCCGGCGTAAATCCATCGCAAGAGACTGCCAGAAGCACATACAACGAACGTACCAACGTTGATGTTGCTTCTTCCAAAGCGGAATTCATGCTGGACGGGCACTTCCAATTGAGTTGGGATGAAAGCCATGCATGCTGATGTAGAGCCGATCGTGAGACAATTTTTTGAGGACGACAATTTCGCGCGGCATTGCGGCGTCGAGCTTGTGTCGGTGGAACCCGGCAGAGCCGTGGCGCGAATGACGATTAAACCCGAGCATTTCAACGGCTACAAGATTGTGCAAGGGGGCGCGATATTCACTCTTGCGGATTTGGCATTTGCAGCAGCTTCAAACTCACATGGCACGGTCGCTGTGGCAATCAACGTTTCGATTACATTCATCAAGGCGGCCAAGAGCGGCGTTTTGCAGGCCGAAGCGCGGGAAGTTGCGCACAACCCGAAACTCGGCACTTATGTTGTTGAGGTTCGGGATGGGCAGGGCGATTTGGTGGCGCAATTCCAGGGGCTCGTGTATCGCAAAAGCGAGCGAATAGCGGATTGGTATAATCAGCAACGCTGACCATGAGCCTCGCTGATAATCTCAAGGCGCTGCAAGATCGCATAGCCAACGCCTGCGCACGCGCAGGGCGCGACCCGGCCTCCGTTTCCCTCGTTGCCGTAAGCAAGGGGCATCCACCCGAAACCGTGTGTGCTGCAGCCGATCTTGGAATCACTGTATTCGGCGAAAACCGCGTTCAGGAAGCCAAAGCAAAAATACCGCTCTGTCCCGGGCGTTTGAAATGGCACATGATCGGGCATCTGCAAACCAACAAGGTGCGCGATGCGCTCGCATTGTTCGACATGATTCACAGCGTTGACAGTCTTCACCTCGCCACAGAGATCAACAAGGCTGCGGAACGATCGAGCCGGTTTGTTCCAGTTCTGCTCGAGGTGAATGTCGCAGGGGAATCTACAAAGTACGGATACAACCCGGATGCACTGCTGGCTGACCTGCCAATGTTGAACGCGTTGCCGCGGCTCGAAATTCGCGGTTTGATGACAATGGCGCCGTGGACTCCCGACCCCGAGCGTGTCCGGCCCGTGTTCAAGCGGTTGCGCGAGTTGAAGGCTAAATGCGAAGAAATACTTGGCGCGCCAATGGAACATCTGAGCATGGGAATGAGTGGCGATTTCGAGGTCGCGATAGAAGAAGGCGCCACAATGGTTCGAATAGGAACCGCTCTGTTTGGCGAGCGCCAAAAAAAGGACTGAGACGCGACTCCGCGAGCGCGCTCTCGCTCTGCCAGATCAGAGCGGTAATCCGCGTTGCAACTTTGACCTTTTCACCTTTGACTCATTCATGCTCTCAGAGCTCGGTGAAAGTCTCCATTTCATGCAGAACGGATCGACAGCGAGTGAACTCTGAGAATCTGCGTCGTTGTGCGTTTCCCGCAGGCGACTCCCCGAAGCAAACATGGGGACAGACACGATATCACGGTCACCAAGTTCGCTAATGGCGTGTCAACTGCCCGGCGTAACCAGAAGAACAGGCAAATTTGCCGTGGCAGCGTGGCCATGGCCGTCGTGGGCGCACACGAACAACCTGAATTTTCCCGGGCGATTTGGCAGACGGATGTCTGCGATTCGTCCCTTTGCCCGGGTCCCGAGAACAACGTCCGGCAGCGGCGCCGTCGGCGGCTCGTAGTCGCCACCGACATTTGGGTTGTCAGAAGTGTCCTCGCGGAAGTCCCATGTGATCACAAGATCGTCGTTGTCGGGATCCATGACATCGACTTCGACCGACACTTCTTTGCCGGCCACCATGACTGCGCTCTGTTGGTCTTGTGCACCTTGTAGGCCGACGATTCTGATTTTGCCCGGCCCGATTCGCGGGCAAAGGTTTGTTGGCCACCGGCCCGTCCAGAGATAACCCATTGTTTCAACGGCAGCCGTCGCACTGCCATCGGGCAGAAACATTCCGTACCATGTATGGGTTTTTTCCTGCTTGTGCGACCAGTAGAAAGCGTACGCGCCGAGGCATTGGGGACGTCCTTCGACGGCATGACGGTATGCTTTGAGGTAGAACCCGGCTTTTTCGGTGCTCGAGTCTTCAATTGGGACCCGCCACGGGGTCTTTGGGACCTGCCAGTGACCGCGCGGCCCGAATTCGGTCACCACATACGGCCTGGTCCAACCTGCGCGAGCCACGTCTTCCGGGAGCGTCAACATGTCGTTGTACGAGTTCAGGCCGACGGCATCGAGGGCGGGACAGTGCGCATCCAACTCGGGCAGGATTCGTTTGTAGGCATCGCCGATAACCGTGATGACAGGGTGGTTCGGGTCTTCGGCCTTGATCATTTGCGCGATGTGATTCACTTCGCGCCAGAGTGGTACTCGTTGGTCGCGTGAAGTCCCGATTTCCGGTTCATTTCCAATCGCCCACATCAGCAGTGCGGGGTGTGATCGGTAGCGTCTCACCAACTCCCGGATTTTCCCGAACTGGCTGTTTACCTGTTCGTTGTTTTCGTAATCGAAACCTTTGCGCGGATTTGCCAGGGGCAAACCGACAAGGCAGGTCAAACCGTGCCGATGCGCTTCGTCGAGTGCATTTGGGCTGCTCCGGACAGAGTTGCCGCCTGAAGCCGCGAGAAGATCAAGCCGGTATGTTCCAACTGCGCCTTTGATGAAGAATGGTTTACCGTTGCGCTCGAGTTGGAACCCGCCCTCGACGCGCCGGATTTGCACAATGGCGGGTTCATTGCCAGCGCGCGAAGTAACAACCCCGAGCGCAAGGGCGACAGCAAACACCAAATTGGCGACCGTTGCCATGAAACAATAATGCCTCAGCGCGGCGCGACACAGCGATATTCCTGCAACCAGCGCAATTGTCAACAGATGGGCGTTCGGTTGCGGCTGCGCCGCGCTTAGGTTTGACGCCGGCGATGACGAGCCTTGCACACAGGAATTTATGCTTGAATCGATGTGGCCAGAAAAGGCAGTGTCCGGTCACTCATTTTGCCCGATCATGGCAGTGAAACAACTTACCGAGGACCAGGTTCGCACTTGGACGTTGGAAGAAAAGGACAAGTGGTGGTTTGAGAATGTTTTCAGGGGCGACGTTCCGCAACTTACGCTTCGAGCGGCGCTTACAGGCATGGCGCTTGGCGGTGTTCTGTCGCTCACAAATCTGTACGTGGGAGCCAAAACCGGCTGGACACTTGGCGTTGGCATAACATCGGTGATCCTCGCCTTTGCGACGTTCAAGTTGCTTTCTGCGCTCGGATTGGGCAAGGACTTTACGCTGCTGGAAAACAACATAACCCAGTCGATCGCAACTGCTGCGGGTTACATGACAGCACCGATGATATCAAGTCTGGCAGCGTACATGATGGTGACCAACCATGTCATCCCGATGGGCCAGACCGTTGCATGGATTACGGCAATTGCACTGCTTGGCGTGCTCTTTGCCTTTCCACTGAAGAAACGGTTCATCAACGACGAGCAGCACCCTTTCCCGGAAGGGCGTGCAGCGGGGATAGTGATGGACGCCCTGCACAGCGGCGACGCTGCGGCTGGTTTGCTCAAGGCAAGATTGTTGGTGATCACGGGCGTGATTTCATCGACGCTGAAGTTCATGCAAAGCGCGCCGATAATGGAGAAACTGCACCTCAAGTTCCTGACCATTCCGGAGTTTCTGGACGGGTGGGTTTACAAACTGGCCACGCTAAAGATGATGGGCACGGATTTGAGGCAACTGACAGTCCGTCCCGACACCGACTTTGTAATGATGGCGGCGGGCGGGCTCATGGGGATACGAACAGGCGTGTCGCTCATGATCGGGGCGATTTTGAACTACGTAATCATTGTACCGTTGATGATAGCCTCGGGTGAGATTCGGGGCCGCGAGATCGATGGGGCCGTCCAATTTGGGTTTCGTGAAATCACCAAGTGGGCACTCTGGGGCGGGGTGGCAATGATGACCACGGCTTCATTGTATTCATTCTTTGCAAAGCCGCGAATGCTGTTGAGCGCATTTCAGGGATTATGGCCCCGGCGAGACGGCGAAAGCAGCCGTGACATTTTGCACAAGATCGAACTTCCGATGTGGGTTTTTGTTGTGTTCATACCGGTGGTGGGCGCCATAACGGTGTTGCTGGCAAACGTGTTTTTCGGAGTGTCAATTTGGATGGGCATAATAGCAATCCCGTTGATTTTTGTTTTCACGGTGATTGGCGTGAATTCGACGGCGTTGACGTCGATAACTCCGACCGGCGCCCTGGGCAAACTCACGCAACTGACATACGGAATACTTGCCCCGGGCAATATCAAGACCAACCTGATGACTGCGGGCATCACCGCCGAGGTCGCCAGCAACGCATCGAATCTTTTGATGAACATCAAGCCGGGCTACATGCTGGGTGCCAAGCCGCGGCTGCAGGCAATCGGTCATGTATTGGGTGTATTGGCAGGTGCTCTGGTCGCAACGCCGTTGTTCTATTACGTGTTCCTTTCAAAAGGCCCAGCACAGTTGGTCTCAGATCAGTACCCGATGCCCGCAGCTACGATCTGGCGTGCGGTGGCCGAGCTTCTCATGCAGGGGCTGTCAAACCTGCCGATGTCCGCAAGGTGGGCGGTGTTGACAGGCGCAATACTGGGCATTGCGCTGGAAGTGGTTCGGCATGCAACAAAAGGGCGGTTCTGGCTGTCCGGGGTCGGAATCGGATTGGCGACCGTGATACCGTTCAACACCTGTTTTGCGATGTTTCTCGGTTCAGCATTTTTCTGGGTTGTTGAGCGGTTGTGGCCGGACAAGCAATCGCGTGCAAACCGCATTTTGGTCGAGAACCAGGAACCGATCTGTGCAGGCGTGATTGCCGGCGGCGCGTTGTGTGGAATAGCGGTGATCTTGATCGAGAACTTTCTGTTGAGCAAGTAACGCAGCCCGGCAAGCTCTCGGGAACGCGAGCGCCAGGCGCGATCCGCTCTCTCACCCTGTTTTGGCCTTGATCCGGCGTTTGGCGTATGTGGCCGCCGCCCTTGTACCTGGTTTGTTTGTGTCCTGGCCGGTCTTTTTATCGGGCCCGCCAAACTGCCGTTTGAGTTCCCGGATTTGATCGCGGATGAGCGCAGCCTTTTCAAACTCGAGGTTGTTCGAGGCTTCGAGCATTTCGGCTTCGAGCTCGCGTATGGTCTCGGTGACATCGAAATCCGCGCCGACTTCGTGTAGCAGGCTGTCGGCAGCGGCGAGGGTTTGACGTCTGGTTGAGAGGCTTTCCTCGACAGCGCGGGTTACGCTGCGCGGGGTTATGTTGTGTTTCTTGTTGTAGGCGATCTGTCGCTGTCGTCTGTACTCGGTTGTTGCGAGGAAAGTGCGGATGCTGTCGGTCATGACATCCGCATAAAGTATGACTTCGCCATTGATGTGGCGTGCAGCGCGACCGGCTGTTTGGATGAGGCTTGTTGCAGAACGCAGGAACCCCTCTTTGTCGGCGTCAAGAATGGCCACCAGCGAAACCTCGGGCAGGTCAAGTCCTTCGCGGAGGAGATTGATTCCAACCAGAACGTCAAAGTCGCCCTTGCGCAGCGCGCGAAGGATTTCGACGCGTTCGATTGCATCTATTTCGCTGTGGAGGTACCGGACGTTTACTCCAATGCCCTGGAGATAGTCTGTCAGTTCTTCTGCTGTGCGTTTTGTCAGTGTGGTGACGAGAACGCGCTCGTGGCGTTCGGCTCGGCGGCGGCATTCTTCAATGAGATCATCGATTTGCCCCTGCAGCGGTTTGATTGTCACGGCGGGATCAACAAGGCCGGTGGGCCGGACGATCAATTCGACAACCCCGGGCGGCGGACCGGACGCGGGGTCCGAAGTCTGTTCGAGCTGGATGGGCGCATGGCCGGCCTGGCCAAGGGCGTCTTCGCGCGCCCATTCCAATTCTGTTTTACCCGGTGTAGCGCTGACATAGATCGTCTGGCCCTGGAGAGACTGGAATTCCTGAAAGCTCAAGGGCCGGTTGTCGAGTGCGCTGGGGAGGCGGAACCCGTATTCGACGAGCACCTGTTTGCGGCTGATGTCGCCGTTGTACATGCCACCGATTTGGGGGATGGTTGCGTGCGATTCGTCGATCACCATCACGTAATCTTTTGGAAGAAAGTCCAGCAACGTGCAGGGTCTTGAACCAGGCGGACGTCCGGACAGGTGGCGCGAGTAATTCTCGATGCCGGAACAGTAGCCCATGCTTTCGAGCATCTCGATGTCATACTCGGTGCGCATTTTGATTCGTTGTGCTTCGATCAACTTGCCGCGTGCCTCAAACCATGCGACGCGCTCTTCCAGTTCCTGTCTGATGCTGGCGATTGCGCGCTTAACTTTCTCATACGGCGTGACGAATTGTGCGGCGGGATGAATGATAAGCGCGTTTTCGGTGCCAAGCCTGTGGCCTGTCAACGGGTCAAACCTTGTCAACCTCTCGATTTGATCTCCGAAGAACTCGATTCGGACCGCCTCTTCAGAGTAGGCGGGTACCAGTTCAACAGTATCACCTCGGGCACGAAAAGTCCCGCGCTCGAGAGAAATGTCATTACGCAGATACTGCAAATCCACCAACCGCCTCAAAAGCTGGTCGCGGCTCAATTCCTGGCCGACCTGCAGTCCTATTACCATGGCTTCGTAGTCTTCGCGGCTGCCAATGCCGTAGATGCACGAAACGCTCGCGACGACGACGACATCGCGTCTTGTGAACAGGGAACTCATCGTCGAGAGCCGCAACCGCTCGATTTCAGCGTTTCTACTCGAATCCTTTTCGATGTAGGTGTCGGTTCGGGGAATATACGCTTCCGGCTGGTAATAATCGAAGTAGGAAACGAAGTACTCGACAGCGTTGTGGGGGAAGAAGTTTTTGAACTCGGCGTAAAGCTGTGCAGCGAGGGTCTTGTTGTGGGAAATGACCAGCGCGGGTCTGCCGATTCTGGCTATGACATTGGCGATTGTGAAAGTTTTGCCGGACCCGGTGACGCCCTGGAGCACCTGGTGCTTTTTGCCGGCCAGCAGACCATCAGTGAGTTTGTCGATTGCTTCAGGTTGGTCGCCTGCCGGAGCATATGGAGCCACCAGTTCGAAAACACCTTCCATTGTCAGACATCAATTCCGAACTGCTTCAGTTTGTTGTAGAGTGTTTGGCGGGTTATGCCGAGCTGCCGGGCGGCAGCGGCCTTGTTGCCGCCGGTCTGGCGCAGAGCGCCGAGGATGGCATTCTTTTCCATTGCAGCAAGCCCTGCCAGCGGTTGACCGTCGGCGCCAACAGCTTCATAGGGAATTGACAGGTCATTGATATCGATTACATCGCCGGTGCAAACGAGCACTGCGCGCTGGACCTCGTTTTCGAGTTGCCGGACGTTTCCCGGCCAGTCGAATTTCTGAAGACAATCCAGTGCAGCCGGCGTGAAGGCCCGGACACGTGAGTTTGCCTTGGAAGCAAAACGTTGCAGAAAACTGTTTGCGAGGGGCACAATATCTTCGCGCCGTTCACGAAGTGGAGGGACGTGAAGTGTGATCGTGCTAATTCGGTAGTACAGGTCCTGGCGCAGCTTTTGTTCGGCAAGGGCTTGCTCGATTGGCCTGTTGGTTGCGGCGATGATTCTGCAGTCAACGGTCCAATGTTCGGTGGCGCCGACGGGGCGGACTTCCTTGGTTTGAAGCACGCGGAGAAGTTTCGATTGTGTTTCAGCAGGCATCTCCGAGATTTCATCGAGCAGAATTGTGCCGCCGTGGGCCTGATGGAACAATCCCTGACGATCGGCGTTGGCACCGGTGTACGCCCCGCGGACTGCGCCAAACAACTCGCTTTCAATCAGTTCGCGTGGCAGGGCCGCGCAATTGACTTTCACGAACGGCCCGTCACGGCGTTCGCTCAACGAATGGATCATGTTGGCGATCACTTCTTTGCCGACACCGCTTTCACCGGTCACGAACACTGGCGCGTCGCTTGGCGCCACTCTGGCAACAACCCGGAGAAGATTGCGCATTGCCGGACTGCGAAAGACCGGGGCAACACCGCCGCTTAGGGTCGAGACAGCCTGTTGCAAAGCTTCGACTCTGGTGTTGAGCTGCTTGTGTTCGAAGGCGCGCTGAATCAGAAGCTCGAGGCTTTCCAATTGAATGGGTTTGGTCGCGAAATGGAAAGCGCCGGCTTTTATCGACTCGACTGCTGCCTCGACGGTGCCGAAGCCGGTTAGCATTACGATCTCGACGTCTGCGTGGTTCTGTTTAAGCCTCTTGACAAGGTCCAACCCATTTGCATCGGGCAGACGTAGGTCAAGAACAATGACGTCCGGGCAACGCGCCTCGATGGAATGCCACATCCCTGCCGCGTTGGCTGCTGTCGCCACATCATACCCGGCGTGGGAGAGCGCCCTGTCCATGACCGAGAGCACGCTCGGATCGTCATCTACCAATAGAACTCTTGGTTTCATCGCCCAAATATACCTTGTGTTTCCAGCTTCGCATGTCGCTGTCTGGGGTCCCCTCGCACGTGCGCAAAACGCCCTTTCCTCTTCCCCGTTCCTGGTCGATAGGGCTTAATTGCAGCTCGGCTTTTCTTCCACTCCCGCACAGGCGAAAAGTAATACAACATCTAGGACAATACAATGACATATATTTGGCCAATTCACGCCAATGGTCAAGCACGCTTAACGCGCTCGGCGCGACGGAGTGCCAAGCCTGGAACGAACGCATTTGTCTCGCCGCGATCATTCGGCTGCGGCTGCGCCGCGCTGAGGTGAGATTTCCGGCCTAAGTCGCAATCTCGAGGAATGGCGGAATCGGGCATTCAAGTGTGTCGGCAATCGCACGCAACAGTTCGGCTTCTTCTTCGCGAATTATGCCGTCGGCGCCGACGACGTGAGCGCACGCTTCCAGGAGGTTTTTCTTGATTATCGGCGCTGCGAGTGCGAGCCGGTTGAGCGCTGCATCGATGGCTGAAATCCCGCATTGCTCCCGTGGTAACAGCGAGATCGGGGCGTCAACGCGCAGGTAAGGCGCTCCTGCAGCAAAAGCTTTTACCACGTCATTTGATTGCGTGCTGCTGAGATACGCCATGGCCGAGAGGACCACTTCGCAATCAGGCAGCAGTGCGCGGATCGCGTAATACTGCACAACAGGTGACCGAGACTTTGCGAACTGCGATCCGAGATGCCGCCTTACCACGCGCTGCAGCACATATTCGAAGAGGTCGATTTTCTCATCGCTCTCGACCAGCCATTGTAGAATTGACGCAAACCGCTCGTATTCCTCCTCGGTCAATTCGCGGAGCGTCGGCAGCGCAAGGTCCACAAGTGGCAGTCGCGCCCGTGCGGCGGTTCGACGCACATCGGGAAGAAGATCGACGACGTTTTGCCATACTTGTTCGCCGGCCCGGTTCCTTATTTCTTGCAATTGTGCGGCTTGGAGAACCGGATCGTCCGATACCAGCATGGCGTAAATCAGCGCTGCTGCGCCCGTCGGAGTCTGCGCCGATTGTCGAACACTATCCGGCAGCGTTGCGCGCAATTGGTCGGCATATTTCAGGTGCATCGCGGTTGGGCGCCCGACACTCGCCAGAACATTCTGTGTCGGAATGGTTCGCGGCGCGGCGCCAACCACCACTGCGGAGATGCGGTCCGAGCTTGCCGGGCGGAAAGTCCGATGTGTTGCGGGGCCACTTTGGGCCGGAGATGCAACTGGCGGGCTTGGCACCGCAACTCGCTGGAATTTGCCGTCCCATGCCGGATCAATCGCCCGAATCCGTTCTTCGAGTGGCGGGTGTGTGGCAAAGGCATTCAAGAAAGACGGTTCCAGCGCGTTGCCAAAAAACATGTGGCTCGCCTCCACTGCGCGCTCGCTTTCCAGCCGTGAGCCTTGCGCGAGACCGCCGATTTTCTGGAGTGCCCCTGAGAGTCCCGTCGGGTTCCGCGTGAACTGGACCGCAGATGCATCGGCCAAAAACTCGCGCTGTCGGCTGACAGCAGCCTGGATCAAACGCCCGAAGAACACACCTACCCACCCTATCAATATCAATGCAAGGCCGAGCAACGGCAGGGGGTTCTTCCGTCCGCGGGTCCGAATCAGCACCCGTCCGACTATCGCGAGGCACATGATCCCGAAGATCAACCCGATCAACCGGAGGTTGAGCCGCATGTCGCCGTTGAGGATATGACTGAACTCGTGCGCTATGACGCCCTGCAACTCGTCGCGCGTGAGGAGCTTCATGCATCCGCGTGTGACGCCAATGACAGCGTCGCTCTGCGTGCGCCCGGCAGCAAACGCGTTGATACCTGATTCACCGTCGAGCACATAAACCAAAGGAACCGGGACACCCGAAGCCAGCGCCATCTCTTCAACCACGTTGAGCAGTTTGCGCTCGTCAAGGTCGAGTGTGTTGGGGCGGACCAGCCGGCCGCCGAGCGATTCGGCCAGTGACCTGCCTCCGGCTGCGAGCGATGAGAATCGGTATGCCGTGCCGGTGCCGATGACAGCCAAAGCGCCGAGCGCGGAATAGAGAAAGAGCGTGGGATTCCAAATGTCCAACTCCTTCTCGCGTTCCAATCGAACCCGGGGGTTGGCTTCCGAGGCGTACATCACCTGAAAAACCAGCAAACACGCGAAATAGACCGCCACTATTATGCAAACAACAGCCGTGGCGAAGTAGAAGATCAACCACTTTGTTTTTCGACGGGCTCTATCTTGTTGCTCGAAGAAATCCATGGTATGCGTGATGTGCGCCGGGTTTCGAGAAACCATGCGCGCCGGGCTGCATCGGCGCCACTTGCAATCCGGCCAGGCTCGACGCCGCGGCCCTAAAACGAGACCTTGGGGGCTTCGCGTTGCTCGGGTTTCTCAACGACAAACAGCTCAGCCGGGCCGAATCCGAACATTCCGGCAACGATGTTGCTCGGGAAAACCTCGCGTTGCGTGTTGTAAGCCATGACGCTGTCATTGTACGCTTGGCGCGCAAATGCGACCTTGTTTTCCGTCGAGGTCAACTCTTCCATGAGCTGGAGCATTGTTTGGTTGGCTTTGAGATCAGGATAAGCTTCGGCAAGGGCAAACAACCTGCCAAGTGTGCCTGCGAGAGTGCCTTCGGCTGCGATAAGCTGTTTCATTGCCTCGGGATTGGACGGGTCTGCAGACACGCGGGTGTTGGCAGATGCCGCCGCATTCCGGGCGTTGATGACAGCCTCCAATGTGCCGCGCTCGTGCTTCAGGTATCCCTTGGCGGTCTCGACAAGGTTCGGGATCAGGTCGTACCGGCGCTTGAGCTGAACATCGATCTGTGCCCATGCGTTTTTGAACCGGTTCCTGAGCGTGACAAGCCTGTTGTAAGTGCCGATCAAGAACAGCACTACGACAACTGCGATGGCGCCTAACAGCAACAACATCATGATCAACGCTGACATATTGTTTCCTTTTGGTTGGAGTTTGGGTCACTCCTACGCGAAACTGACCCGCGCGGCAATTACATTTTACGGCAACATTTGTTACAGTGTGCACGGGCGTCGTTGGTTGCCGCGCAGAGATCGGGTATGATCGCGGGCAATAGCGCCCGACGTCGCCGCGAACGAGGCGGGCCAATTGACGTTCCAGTGCCACCCGGAGCTTCGAGTGCAATGAGAACCGTGCAGGAAATTTCAGCAGGCAAGGTCAAGATCGGCGGCGAACAACCGTTGGTGCTGATCGCCGGCCCTTGTGTAATCGAGAGCGAACAACACTCGTTGATGCTCGCGGAACGCTTGTGCGAAATAGCCGGGCAGCAGAGTGTGCCTCTTGTTTACAAGGCATCGTTTGACAAAGCCAACAGATCGTGTATCGAATCGTATCGTGGGCCCGGCATTGCGGAAGGATTGCGGATTTTGGCGCTGGTGAAATCGAAGTTTGGCGTGCCGGTGCTTACCGATGTGCACGAGGTTTGGCAGGTTGAACCAGTTGCGCAAGTTGTGGACGTGCTTCAAATTCCGGCGTTTCTCTGTCGGCAGACAGACCTGTTGCTTGCGGCTGGCAGGTCCGGTCGCACGGTAAACCTCAAAAAGGGGCAGTTCCTTTCCCCATGGGAAATGAGTCGTGTTGTGGAAAAAGTCGAATCCACAGGGAACAAAAACATCATCATTACTGAGCGCGGCACGTGCTTTGGCTATCAGAACCTCGTTGTGGACATGCGAAGCTTTCCGGTTCTGCGCCGGACGGGTTACCCCGTGGTTTTCGATGTTACACATGCCCTTCAATTGCCCGGGGCCGGAGAAAATGCGAGCGGCGGCATGCCCGAGTTCATCGAACCGCTTGCGCGTGCCGGCGTGGCTGCGGGCGTGGACGGCGTGTTCATGGAAGTGCACAACAATCCGCCGATGGCATTGAGCGACGCAGCCACTTCATTGCCCTTGGAAAGGGTGAAAGATTTGTTGAGTGAATTGAAGGCGATCCACTCCGTGGTGCGCAACAGGCAAGAATAGCAAGGTCGTAATCCCTTGCGACCCACGGCAATGAGACGAAACCCGGCCGGGTCACCGCGGTGCGACAGAGCGCCGAGTTTGGAACGAACGCCTTTCCCGTACCGCGGTCATTCGGTTGCGGCTCCTCCGCGCTGAGGCGCAAATAATTCTGGACCGCAGCTTGCGGGAGCACCACCTTTGAACGCAAGATTGGCGTGAGATGAGTGAATCTGTGTCGGCGATTGAAACAGCAAGGCGTGTGCTCGCGGTTGAATCGCGTGCCATTGTGGCGATTTCAGAACGCTTGAATGAGACGTTCGACCATGCTGTTGACCTCTTGTATTCGTGCAAAGGACGCGTAGTGGTTACGGGCATGGGGAAATCGGGTTTGATCGGTCGCAAGATCGCGGGGACATTCGCCAGCACCGGCACACCGGCGATCTTTTTGCATCCTGCCGATGCTTTGCACGGTGATTTGGGCATGGTCCAGAGAGATGATGTTGCGCTGGTGATTTCGTACGGAGGCGACAGTGAAGAGGTCCTGCGCTTGGTCGAGGCTTTCAAACGGCTCGGCATCAGAATAGCCAGCCTCACGGGCAATGTTAACTCCCCCCTTGCGCAGGCAAGCGATGTTGTCCTTGACGTGGGCGTGGCTGAAGAAGCATGCCCTTTGAACCTTGCGCCCACGGCCAGTACAACAGCCACACTCGCCATGGGGGACGCCATCGCAATTGCCCTGCTTGAACGGCGCGGGTTCGGCCCGGACGACTTTGCAACACTGCATCCGGGAGGTCGTCTTGGGCGAAAGTTGCAAAGGGCCGAGAACGTAATGCACAAAGGCGCCGACACGCCAATCGTCCATGCCAACAGCTCGATGCCCGACGTGATCTACGAGATGTCACGCAAAGGCCTTGGAATGACCACTGTCGTTGACGATGCCGGTCATTTGTTGGGAGTGATTACTGATGGCGATCTTCGACGCCTCATGCAGAAATGTGGAGAGTCGGTCCTCAGACTGTCAGCAGGCCAATGCATGACCAGAAATCCCGTCACCATCAACCCAGGAGAACTTGCCAGCGCCGCTCTCCAACTCATGGAAGGTAGAAAAATCACCTCGGTTGTCGTAGTGGACGATGAGAAACGCGTGCTCGGTGTTGTTCACCTGCACGATCTCTGGGCACTGCAACTATTCTGATGCGCCACATGAAACATAATGACCGTTCCCACAGCAGCGCATTAAGAAGACGGGCAAGAAAGATTCGGATTGTCTTGATGGACGTTGACGGCGTGCTCACAGACGGACGGATATTCATATGCGCCGAAGACGGCGGTCGAGTGGCCGACATGAAGCTTTTTCACGCGCACGACGGATTTGGGCTGAAAGTTGCGAAACAGATGGGGCTGGTCACGGGTGTTATCTCGGGGCGCAGTTCGCCTGCAACAGCAAGGCGCGCCATCGAGCTGGGAATGGACTTTGTGTTGCAGGGGCAGCAAAACAAGCTTTTGGCTTACAAGCAGGTGCTCAAGCAAACAGGCGCAACGGATGACGAAGTCTGTTACATCGGTGATGATTTGCCGGATTTGCCGCTTCTACGACGGGTCGGATTGGCGGTGTCGGTGCCAAATGCCGCTGTCGAAGCGCATGAGAACGCGCACTACATCACAGACCGACCCGGCGGAGAAGGCGCCGTCCGCGAAGTGATAGAATTGATATTGAAAGCCAAAGGTCAATGGCGCGAAGCAGTTGCAATGTTCATGAGCCGCGACGAGTGACGCGAACCTCTTTCAGTGAGGAAATGAGCATGTCTGAAAAATGAATTCGAACCAAACATGGCTCCCATTAGCCATCGGGTGCGTGTTGGCCTTGGTATTTTTGTATCTTGCTCTCCGCGCAAATCGGAAAAAACGTCTCGTGGACAATATCCCCACGTCGAAAACCACCGGCGTATTTGTTGGATTGGTCGAACTCAAGGGGACAGCCGAGACTGACGCGCCATTGACCAGTTACCTCTCCGAACAGAGCTGCGTGTATTACTCGTGGGATGTCCAGGAACACTGGTCGCGCACCGTCACCGAAACCTACACAGACAGCCAGGGAAAAACCCAGACACGAACGCGATACGAAAGCGGCTGGACAACCGTTGCCAATGGAGGGGAAATGACGCCGTTTTATCTTAAGGACGACTACGGTGTTGTGCTGGTGCGGCCCGAGGGCGCAAAAATCGAACCACAAACGATTTTCCGGAAATCATGCTCGCGGGGTGATCCGTTATATTACGCCAAAGGACCGGCACACTCGGTCCCAAACTCGGATCATCGGAGACTTTTCACCGAACATGCCATTCTGTTGCATGCGCCCCTGTATGTCGTCGGACACGCCCGTGAACGTGCCGACATTGTCGCTCCGGAGATTGCCGCGGACAAAGATGCAGAATTGTTTCTCATCTCGACGCGCAGTGAATCGCAAGTGAGCAAGAGAATGAGATGGGCATCGCTTGGTTGGCATTTTCTCGGGCTGGTTGTGTCAGCCGGCACAGCACAGTTTGCCTTTGGCAATGGCGCGGATGCCGGCGTTGGTCCTGTTATCGGGGCTGGCTTGTATCTGCTGACCGCCACCGTCGGCTGGGTGTGGATGGCATATAACAGCATGGTTGATTTGAAGAACCGTGTAAGCCAGGGGTGGTCGCAGGTGGACGTTCAACTGCAGCGTCGCCACGACCTGATACGCGCTTTGGTGGCGGTTGTGAAAGGATTGCGCGACTATGAACGGGAAGTGCAGACCGAATTGGCCGCCCTTTGCTCACAGCTCGAAGCTACGCCACCCGGCCAGCCCGGACCAGACCCAAGCGCCGTCGGCACAGTCCTCAAGGCATTGGCCGAGAAATACCCGGAACTGAAAACAATGGAGTCATTTCTCAAGCTTCAGAAAGAGCTGATCGATACCGAGACCCGAATCGCGCTCGCACGTGGGTACTTTAACGACATCGCCACCCACTATAATAACCGGCTCGAAATGATCCCCGACAGGTACGTCTCACGGCTGGCCGGGCTCAAGCCTCAAGCGCTGATGGCAGCAAACAATTTCGAGCGCTTGCCGGTCGCCGTCCGGTTCGAAACGTAACGATCACGGTTCGCGCGTATTTTTCCCAGCACCTCCCAGCCGCAACCCGGTGATCGCGGGGTGATAGACCCGTTCATTGCAATCGCCGCGCTCTCCCGCGCCGCAGGGCGCTTGCCGGTGAAGCTTTCGGATTGGCGAAACTGCGGACCGGGCGCGGACCGTGCAAGCGCTGATTCTGCCCGGTTATTTGTCGTGTTTTTACCTTGCGAAGCGGAGGGCGACCGGTTAAGCATTAACCCAACACAGGGCGTTCCAAGGACTGCGAATGACTTGTGAACGCTCCGCGAATGCAGCGCGCGCTTAGCTCAGTGGAAGAGCACTTCCTTCACACGGAAGGGGTCGCAGGTTCAAGTCCTGCAGCGCGCACCATTTCTGCCAACTTTTGTTTGCTCTTTCCCGCAAGCTGAAATCAGGCGGGAATTTGTCGCGTCCAGCGCGGCGCGACACAGCGCTATTGCTACAACCAGCGCAATGGTTACGCCTCGAGCGTTTGATTGCGGCTGCGCCGCGCCAAGATCATTCGGTTACGGCTGAGCTGCGGTGAGCTGTCTCTGCGGCCAGGCTGAATCAAGGTTGTAAACTTCAAGCCCGATTATGTTCACAATCCCGCTGCTGGTTTTGAGGCTGAGGCTCAGGTTATCAGGTGCCGGTTGAAATGGCATTGGCACGTAGGTTAATCCGCCGCTGGCGAAAACCTCGAGCCCTGTTCGGTCACAGTACACGATGAGATTCTGCCTGCCGTTCCTGAGCGGAGCGGGCACAGCATGGCCGTTGACGACGAGCTTCCGGGTTTGGGCATCGTAAGATATCTCGGCACCGCGGATGTTAAACAGCACAATGCTTTGATTATCCGGCTCGAATTCAGTGCGGAGCTCGACCAGTTCGGCTGTGGCATTTGCAAGCGGATTTGGGCTTTCAGGTGTCAGCTTTGTGGATGTAAATAAATGGGTGTTTGTGCGCAGGATTTGCAGCTCTTTGACCGGGGTCCATGTCAGGCGAGGTCCTTCGGTTGTACTCACCAATTTAAGTTCGAGCGGGATGGTCATTGATTGGTTGAAAGGCATGCCCCGTGTTTCGGTTTGGAACCAACCAATTTGGATGCGCCTGCCGTCGGTCGGCGGGATATCGCTGAAAGTTTGGGCCGCATAAAATCCACGGCCGCGATGGCCGGGCAGTTTTGGTGTTTCGGGGACGAACTTTGTGCCGTCGAAGGTGCCGACCATGTATTCGCTGCTTGCGGCGGTGAGGACCCACTTTTTGTTGGCAGGGTTGCCGTCCACCGGGAGCTCGAAGAAATCCGGGCATTCAAAGAAACCGTCTGTGTGGCTCAGGTATGTCCAGTGTTTGAGATCAGGTGAGCTGAAGAAATGTATGGTGTGGGTTCGGTTCAATTCGACGTACAGCGTCATGATCCATTTCTTTGAGGGCGTGTGCCAAAAGACTTTTGGGTCGCGATTGCCTGCGGTTATTTGATTCAAAATCGGATTGCCATCGAACTTGGTGAATCTGCGACCATCCAAACTGAAAGCGATGCACTGAACTGTCGGATTGCCCGCTGCGGTGTAGATGAGTATCAAGGGCGGCTTGCCGCCTTTTCCGAATCCACTGGTGTTTTGCCAATCTACGACTGCGCTACCGCTGAACATGGGGCCGAATCGGTCGGGCGCGAGTGCGTCGGGCAATTCCTGCCAATGCACGAGGTCACGACTGACGGCATGGCCCCAGTGCATGTTGCCCCAGCTCCAGCCGTACGGGTTGTGCTGGTAGAAAAGGTGGTATTCCCCATTGTAAAACACAAGGCCGTTGGGATCGTTGTTCCAGCCGCGTTTCGATGAAAAATGGAATTGGCCCCGGAGAGGTTCGCGGTAGAGGTTTTCGGCGCCTTTAATGACATCCGACTGCTCGATCTTTGCAATGGCATTCGAATTATCGGGCAGTTTGTCCGCCGTTACGCTGACTGTTTTGCCGCGCCAATCCGAGATGTCCATGAAAGCCCACCAGTCAGGGTCGGCATCGGCCAGCTCGATTTCGTTCGTCACGACGGGTTGGCCCTCAACGGCTACAGTGACGGTCTGTTTGGGTGCGCCATTCTTGATTGAGAAGTTGAGGTAACGCTTTTCGGCCATGAGCACGTGCTCTGCAGCAAGAAGGTTCAGAGGACCGAGTGAAATTAGAGACAAGCACAGTACCGCGCAGGCGCAACAATAAGATCGTACCGAGAGACTCGCGGTGCGGATGGAATTCATTGCTGTTCGTTTGCTCCTTTGAGTTGTGTTTTCGCCCGACATATCGTGTGTGCGACAAGGACCTTTTGGTCGCCAGTGTGCCAGAAACATCATGGCGGTTCAAAACATATGAGGCCGGATTCCACCCCGGATTCGATCATGCAAATACGGCGGCCTGACAATCCTCAGCGCGGCGCAGCCGCAAGCAAACGCTCGAGGCGTAACAACTGCGCTGGTTGCAGCAATGCCGCTGTGTCGCGCCGCGCTGAAATCAACGCGATCGCGGATCAAATGATGAGGTGCGTGCGAGTTGCTCCCAAAGTGCGCGTTCCTGGGGTGTGGTATGGGGTGGAACCTGGATTGAAATTGTGACGTAGAAATCGCCACGGGGCCCCTTCGAGCCGGTCGGCAACCCGCGACCGCGAACACGCAGGTGTTGACCGCTGCTTGTCCCGGGCGGCACGCGAATCGAAACTGAGCCGTCCAATGTCGGGACCGTGACAGTTGTGCCAAGGGCAGCTTCCCACGGGGTGAGCGGGAGTTGATAGTAGAGGTCCGAACCGCGAACCTCGAAATCTGGATGCTTGGCCAGTTTGACGCGGAGCAGGAGGTCGCCCGGGCGTCCGCCGCCGACTCCTTCCTGGCCTTTTCCTGGAACGCGGATGAGCTGATCTTCGCGAACGCCCGGCGGGATGCGAACCCGGAAAGATCGAGTTTCGGTCTTGCCCGTGGTTGGGTTGGTCCAGCGAAGCGAGACTTCGCGCACTGCGCCGTGGAGAACCTCTTCCAATGTAACCATTATGCTGCCCTCGACGTTGGCGCCGTCTTGAGAGAAGGAACGATCGAAAGCACTTTGGTCTGCGAACTCTTCGGGTTCCGCGAAATCGCGAAATCCGCTGAACGGGCTGGAACGACCGAAGAACTGCTCGAAGAAATCGCTGAAACCGGTTCCATCGAACTGGAACTGGAATCCAGCGGTTCTGCCGGGGCCGGACGTGAATCTCCAAGCGCGCTGTTCTGCTCCGGGCGGCGGTTGGAATCCACCGGTGGCGCGCCATTGTGCACCGAGCTCGTCGTATCGGCGGCGGTTTTCCGGGTTTCCGAGGACTTCGTAAGCCTCGTTGATTTCCTTGAACTTTTCTTCAGCGGTCTTTTTATCGGTTGCGACGTCCGGGTGATACTTTCTGGCGAGCTTCCGAAAAGCGCGTTTGATTTCCTCGTCGGTTGCGGTGCGTGGCACGCCGAGGATTTCGTAGTAATCTTTGAATTCAACAGCCATTTCGTTCTCCGAAGTTGGTGCGCGCGACCGTGTTGGGTCGTGCGCATTGTCCATTATGATTACCGTACAATACTCGTTCCAGATTCCAGTGCCAGTGGGACGGGGGATTTCATTGCATGATCAAGCCGCGTTTGGCATGAAGTTAATCGTGAACCGGCTTTCTTGTGCGTCGGTGGCAAAACCACCCGTGTGGCGCGATGGCACAGAACAAATCCACGGCGAGCCTGTGCGGTTGTCATGAAAAAGTCACTTGGTTTTGGCATTGCCACGCTGCGGTGTTTCGGGCTGGAAACATGCGTCGGCGGCGGATTGTCCGTCAGTGCGCTTGATGCCACGACCAGGATTGGCGGCAAGGCGCTGGCAAATCTTGAAAACCATTTCGGATTGTGTGGGGCAACCGAGTATTTCCGCGATACGACGTGCGGTGAGGGATTCGATATTTTGGCTGGTGGCACGTTTGGCGAACAGAGCTTGAATCCGTGCCTGCAATGAGAGCACATCATTGGCGGCTTTCTTGCCGGCAGCGACACCGGGCTGGTGATAGGCGTTGATATTGATAAGACTTGCGTAGAGGCCGACGGCGCGCTCGAACAGCGCGATCAACACACCAACTGTGAATGGGGTGATGTCGTTTATGGTGATCGTAATTGACTCGCGAGCCCGGTCGTAAAGTGCCTGGCGTGTGCCAAGGAGAAAACCGTGGAGGTAATCGCCGCTGGTAATGCCGGGTTCAACCTCCGGGTTTGGCAGAGCAGGGTCGCGGTCTTTGAGGACTTCAATGAAAACGACGAAGAAATTGTGCAATCCTTCTCGCAGTTGCTGGACGTAGGCGTGTTGGTCGGTTGATCCTTTGTTGCCATAGACCGTGATTCCCTGGTTGACCACGTTGCCGTCGAGGTCGCGTTCTTTTCCGAGGGACTCCATTACGAGCTGCTGCAAGTAGCGCGCGAACAGTTCGAGCCGATCCTTGTAAGGGAGGACGACCATGTCTTTCTGGCCGCGGCCTTTTCCGATGTGGTACCACATGAGTGCAAGCTGTGCCGCAGGATTTTCGATCGGGTTGTGGACTCTGGTGATTGCGTCACAAGCTTTCGCTCCATTGAGCAAGGCACGAATATCAACACCTTGCAACGCGGCTGGAAGGAGTCCGACTGCTGAGGTTTCGCTTGTGCGGCCTCCGACCCAGTCCCACATGGGGAAAACGGCAAGCCATGGTTTGGCATCGGTGGCTGTGCCCTTGGCGAGCCGGTCGAGCTTCGAGCCCGGCACGGTGACGGCGACGGCATGTTGCTCGAATGCAAGAGACGCGCGAGTGTAGGCAGCCATGGCTTCTTTCATGCCATTTTCGGTTTCCTTGGTGCCGCCTGACTTGGACACAACAATACAGAGTGTCCGACCGAGCCGGCCTTCAAGTCGTGCAAGAACGAGATCGATGCCATCCGGGTCGGTGTTGTCGAAAAAGTGGATTGCCATCTTGTCTCTGGCCGGATGGCCAAGGGCGCGGCTGACAAACTGAGGCCCCAGAGCCGAGCCGCCGATTCCAATGAGCAGCACGTTTTCGAACTTGCCGTTGGCGCCTGTTATTTCGCCCTTGTGAACGCGTTGAGCGAAACTCTCGATTTCATCGATTGTGCGGCGGATGCTCTCGGCGATGTCGGCATCCGGCGCGAGGTCCGGATTGCGAAGCCAGTAGTGACCGACCATTCGTTGTTCGTCCGGGTTGGCGATTGATCCCGCTTCCAATCGATCCATCTGCAGGAAAGCCTCGTTAATCGCAGGGGCCATTTGGCCGAAAAAATCGGCTGGAAAAGCCACGCGACTGATGTCGATCGCAAGGCCTATTTTCGGGAACTCGCGATAATATTTTTCGAATCTGTTCCAGTTTGTATCAAGCAAGTTGCTCATGACGACCGAATGGTAACATCTGGCGGTCTGAAATGGAACCGGCAAGAACCAATTTGTTGAAGCTGCGCCACGGCCGGGTGATTCATAAGCTGCGGAACGCTCAGCCCGGCGCAGCCGCAGCCAAACCCTCGAGGCGTCACCATTGCGCTGGTTGTAGGAACAGCGCTGTGTCGCGCCGCGCTGAAAAGAGCGACTTCGTCGCCAAATGGGGAGATGCGAGTGGGATCAGTGGCCGAAAAGTTCGAAGGCAAAAGTCTCGAAGCACGCGCTGATCTGCAATTTCCGCGCGGATTATCCAATATTATACTCGACTCCAAAGGCCGCACTCTGGTGACAAATTGAGCAAACTCGCAGTCTGAAAATCTTCGCAAATCAGATCGATTTCTCATTATAATGTGGCTCCTTGGGTGTGGCGGTCTGGTAAGGCCGCAAGATTCCCGGGTTAGGATGCGCCGGATAATGGTGCGAGCTGTCGGTACAGATGTTTGGACCGATTGATTCTGCAAATCGAGGCGTAAGCGCAATCGCCGCAAGCGACTTTTGCCGTGCCAGTGGCACAGGGGTCGATACTGACGTCCCCGGCCAGAATCCGTTGACCGAAATCGCGGATCATTGTTTTGACGGCGTCGAGCATGTTTTGGAAGGCATCCGGGGGAATGGCGTCTGTGTATCTGCGTGGGGATTTTCCGCGGCGTGAGGCAAGGAACTGGCCGGTGCAGTTTTCCTTGTCATGCAGTCGGTCAAGTTGCGCGAGTGCATCGGATCGGAAAAGCCCGCGGTGTGTGTGTGCTTTGGCGCGATTGACGGCTGTATCGGCGACAGCCTCGGCACGGGAATAGGCGGACGATTCGGGACCGCGAAGGGGTACATAGAACATTCCGCACGGAACGCATTCTGTGACGTTTGGGAGCAGTTTGCCGGGAGCGAGGTTTGCGACGGCGGCAAGGTAAGCGGGCAGTTGCAATTGGAGGCCGTTGGCGAGATGGGCATCGTTGAACTTGTTTTCGGACAGCTTGTAATCGACCACAACACACCATGCAGCGGTTGTGTGCGGGTCGCGATAAACGTCAACCCTGTCAATTTTTCCGCGGAGTGCAATCGAGTGTTCGGGGTCTATAGGAATTTCCCACGCTGGCAGGGGCGCTCCTGCTGTTCCAAAGGCTGTTTCGACAGCGCAGGGATCGAATTCGTAGCCTGCGCGCATCCACGCGACGCATTGTTCGACGAAATCCTCGAGGATACCGACCAGTGCCGGTGCTGTTAGAGAACGGTCCCGGGAGGATCTGAACAAATCGCGGGCGTAACTCTGGATTGTTTCCGAGGCTATATCGGCGACAAGTTTTCTGGCCTGCTGTGGTTCGACATCCCGCCAACGGGAGCCGGCAGCGGCCAATCTGCGGTGGAACTCGGCCAGAACTTCGTGGAGGAATGTACCGACGGTTCGCGCGTCCAGTTCCAGGATGTCTCGTTCCTGTGCCCGCAAACCGGCGCTGACGAAGAACTGGAATGGACATGCGGCGAACTGTTCCAGTTGACTTACCGAGCAACGAAGGCTTGTAGGGCCGTACAACTTTTGTGCGACGGCGGGTGTGATGGCGTTTTGCGTCAGGGGCGGGACCAATGCGGTTTGCCTTGCGATTTGCAGTTCGGGGAATCGCTGAGTGAGTGAATCGCAAGCGGGGTCTTGCGGCAACCCGGGCACGATTTCGATCAGACGTGGAATCAACTCGTGCGGGTGGATAGCCGTTGCCTGAACAGCCTGCGGACAAAAGACCTCGACTTCGATCTCAGGGAACAGCCGTTTCAGAGAAGATATGAACGGGGAAGGTGTGAGCGGGCGGTCGCCGGCATCGCGTTCGGCGTATGTGAGCACGAGCTTGTTGCTCGATCGGGTGAAAGCTATGTAACCAAGGAACTTTTCACGAGCCAGATGGATGCGTTCGTTGGTGGCAAGGTCAAACCCGCGATTGGCGAGAACAGCACGGTCGCTTTCGGACAGGATACCGGGTTTGACAGGCATTGTGGGGAAAATCGAGGCGTTCATCCCCAAAACGATCACGAGTGCGAGGTTGGGGTTGCGTGAGCGATCTACGGCGCCGACGAGAACCTGATCAAGGGCCGGGGGTATCAATCCCACGGTGAGGTTTTGGAAACCCGCTTCAAGCACTGCTACCCACTCCCGCAAATCGAGCTTGTTGTTTGCGAAAGCCAGTTCGACGTCTTCGAGCAGGCTGTTTAGCTGTTCCCAGACTGTGGTATGCAATTGAGCGGGCGGCACGGTACCGACCGGGGCCGGGGCGGATTCGCGGCTCCAATCGGCGAGGCGTTCACTGACTTTGAGGCCGGCCCAGAACCGACTGATTGCCCGGGCCAGCGACCGGCCTGACGGTTTGTTTTGATCCGATTCCAACGCTGCAGTGAGCTCTCGAAATGGTTTTGCGATGGCAGAGATTAGATGTTCAAGTTGATCGGGCGATTCCCGGTCTGATGCGGTCATGTTGGCAAGCCATCGGGATTGGTCCCAGCCGCGGGCCAACGCTTCGTTTTCCAGGCGATCGACGGCCTCGTCACTGGCGGGAAGCAACTCGGTTTTCAGGACGCTCATCCAATCATGATGTTGCCAGCCGAACGCGATTGTGCGAAGCGCGGCCCTTGTGAGTTCCACAAGCGGATGGTGGGAGACGGATTCGCGCCGATCCAGAAAGAACGGAATTTGATAACGCGTGAAAACCCTGCGGATGACATCGGCGTGGGTCGCAAGAGAACGCACAAGCACTGCCGTGTCGCGAAACCTTCCGCCGTGCTCGCGGACGTGGCTGAGAATTTCGCGTGCGGCGACAGTTGCTTCGAACTGCGGAGTCGAACAACGAAAGATTCTGATTGGGGCGGGAGGTCCCTGGTGTTTGGAGAGTTTGGATTGGCCATGTCCTCGAGTGGGCTGTTGGGGTTGCGGTGCGGGATTTGTGTTGGTCACTGCTTCGATCTTTGGCCGGATTCTGTCGGCGGATTCCCAGGACATTTCAAGCAAGGCCAGTTCAGGTGAATCTGCGAAGCGCCCGGCGTGAGGTTGGCGTGGCAAGGTCTCAGTGGTGAGGCTGATGTTTGGGATTTGTTCGAGGCGTGATATCAATGTCCGGACGGTACGTCCGACGAGGCACCATGTGGAGTTCCACGTGGGAAGGTCAGCGCAGGCGGACTCGACGCAAAATGCGAGCGTGGCTCGATCGCAGAGCGGCAACAAATTTGCCAGTAAATCGATTTCTTGTGGAGATAACTCTGCAAAACCGTCGAGCCACAATCCTGCCCATCCGGGTTTCCGGGTTGTGGGGGGACTGATTGCTTTTGAGGCGGCGCGCAGGGCGTTGGTGGCAAGGTCGAGAATTGAACCGACGTCATGCAAGTGGTGGTCGTTCAGCCAGTCGATGTATGCGCCAAATAGCGTGGCAAGGTCTTCCAATTTGTTCTCGAGGCGAGGCTGGTCAGTCAGCGTTTCTGCAATCGAGCGGAGCTGTTTTGGCGAGAGGCCGTGTTGCTGGAGTTCTCGAAGTGTCTGCGAGAGTTCGAGTGCGAACCCTGGAAGACGTGCAGTGGGATGAAAAAGGCGGAGCGAAGGCGCGTGTTGATGCAGGATGGCGCGCAGCACCATTATTCGGCCCTGATCACTCAGGACCGGGCATGGGGCTTGGCCCAGAGAGGCCAGAATCTCTTCGGCCATGCGTTCGAAGGATACGATGCTGAGCCGGGTGTAACCCGGGATTTGGCGTGCAGCGAGAATCTGCCTTTCGAGCTGGAACGTGGCCTGTTTTGGGGCGATGAAGACCAGTGGCGGGCCGGCGGGATCTGATTCAAGTGCGCTGCAGATTTCTGTTATGCAGCGATGGGTTTTCCCGCTGCCGGCAGGTCCTGTTACGATTGTGACCCTGGTCTTGGTATTCATGCCTTGCCACTCACAATTCGCGGCTGAGTCGATCACACTTCGACGGTCTCGCCCGGGCCCGGTTGTAGAAGGCGGAGACGGGGCTTCGAACTTGAAAGCGCATTGGCGAACCACCCACGGGAGGATGGCGCGCCGTGAGCGAGAATCACGGTGTGTTCAGCGGCCTCTTGTGCAAAAGCCAGCAGTTCGTCGCGGTTGGCATGAGCCGTCAGATCGAACTCGGCCAGTTCGCAATGGCGAGTGATTTCGCCCACGGCGTCACTGAATAGGAAAGGTTTGCCTGGCTGGCTTGCTTTGAGGCGACCGCCCGGTGTGTCCGGGTCGGCATAACCGACGAACAGAATACCGTGTCGTTCGTCGTGGGCGAGGCGCAGAGCGAGGTCATGTGCGGCGGTGTTTTCGTTCAGCATTCCGGCGGTTACGACAAAAATCTGCCCGCCCTTCGGTTTGAAAGATTGGACTGTTTTGGGATCAATTACGATGAGATCGAGTGCCTCGTGGAGGAGGAGGTTGGTGTGGTGCCGATGTGTTCGATTTGCTTCGAGGTCGTATATTTCCGTGAAAACGCGACCCAGGCCGCCGATGTAGATGGGTTGAGGGCGCAACCTGCCTTGCTGCATCCATAGAGCCAGCAGTGCCAACACCTCTTGTGTGCGGCCCAATGCGAAGGCCGGAATGAGAACGCAGCCTTTTCGCTTGAGCACGCGCTTGATCGCTTCGAGCAATCGTTCTTCTTCGGCCTCGCGGCTGAACCCTTCCGGCACTGAATGGCTTCCGCGGGTTGTCTCGAGGATAACGACGTCAGCCTGGACATCCTCGAACCTTGCGCCCTTCAGCAAGGTTTGATCGCGGAATGAGACATCGCCAGTATAAAAAAGCGTTTCGCACTTGCCGCGGACGAGGATGCCTGCGGACCCGAGGGTATGCCCGGCGTCGAGGAATTCGAGGGTTGGAGAAACAAAACCTGCGCGTGTTTTGTGGATGGCAGCCCATTCGATTTCGCGCTCATACTTGAATCCCTGGAACCGTGGGGCGAGTTCGTCCACCTCGTCGTGGCTGTAGAGCGGGTATTCGGTGATACCGAGCTCTTGTCGTTGGCGAACCATGACATTGACGGAGTTATGGAGGACGCGTTCGGCGAGGAAATAACTCAGGTGTGTCATGAAAACGTGGGCTCGTGGGAATCGGCGCATTGCTATCGGCAGGGCACCGACATGGTCGTGATGACAATGAGTTACAGCGATGGCATCCACCTCGATGTCTCCCAACTGATCAAAGATTGGAAGGCTGTGGTATCCCTCCTGGCGGGGATCGACTCCGGCATCCAGCAGAAGGCGATGCCCGTCGATTTCAACAAGCCATGCGCTTGCGCCGATGCGATCGGCAGGATTCAGGTTTGTGATACGCATTTCGTTTTTGAACACTTACATTGCATCAGTTGTCTCACCATATGCAACAGGCTTCTTTCCGCTGTTTGTGAGAGGGTTTGGTCAGGGTTCCTGCGCCACAAGCGGAATTGCCCCGGACCTTGTGGTAACGGGGTGGTGAGGTGGTTAGTTGTTTGGGTTGGGCGGGCACTGTAATGGTGCCCGCCGATTTTTTTGTTATCAGCCTGTTCTTCCTCGACGCGGCGCAGGCGCAAGCAAATGATCGCTGCGATTTCTGCGCAGATTTTCCAATGTGGCGCCGCAGGGATCGCACCTGTGAAGCCGCTTCTATTGAATACTTTGGCGCTTGTAGTCGGGTACGGGTGTGGATTGAATTCGAGGCGTCATGCGCTTTGCAATACCATCTCGGAAATCCTTCGCAGCCGGCGCGAATTCTGTCATCAAACAAGCCTTTTGCCTTCCAGCGATCCGGTTTCCGATTGAACATCATCTTGGCCGCGAACGCCTGAGTGGCGCCGGACAACGTGGCACGGCGGGGCGTCAAACCCGCAACCAACGCCTTAATCCTGCCGTAACCCTTTGGTTGCTGGTGCGCCGTGCTGTGGCATCGAGAGTTGCGACGGGAATGTATTTTCTGGCGCTGTGGGGATTGATTGCCTGCACCGGGTGCAGAAGTGCCCGGTGGGATTGTTATCCGATCGGTTTGTTTGGCGTGAAAAACACCAACGACCTCGAGCTGGTGGCGGCAGCCGGGTTCAACGTGGTGACCGGGCCGGCGACGCGGAGCTGGTTGGACAACGCCAGAGCAGCGGGTTTGGGCGTTCTGGCCTTTCCCGGAGTAACTGCGGGGCCGCAATTTGACAGGGAAAAAGGTGCAAAGGTTTTGCAGGCTTTTGATCGGCACCGAGCGGTGTGGGGATGGTATTTGTCCGACGAACCTGATCTGCACAGGATTGACCCAGTGCATGTAGCCGAGGCTTGTCGCTGGTGGAAACAAGCCGGAGCAACCAAACCGGTTGCGATCACGGTCTATCACGGCGCGACCGCAGCGCATTACGGGGTTGAAGCAGATGTTGTTTTTGTGGATCGGTATCCTGTCCCCTGGCAGCCATTGGCGGGTTTCAGCCAGCAATTGCAACTGGCACGGCTGGCGATTGGACCCAAAAAGAAACTTGTGGGCGTGGTCCAGGCATTTGATTGGAGTTATCACACCGATGCAATTTCGGCTCCGGGACCGTTTCGCCCGCCTACGTACGATGAGTTGAGGTGCATGACCTATTGTGCCGTTGTTCAAGGGGCTGACGGATTGTTCTATTACACTTTCGATGACGGGCGATGGCGCATGCGTGAGCATTTGGGAACATGGCGCGATCTGCATGCGGTGGTTTCCGAGGTCAACGCGCGACAAGCTCTTTTTGCCGGAAAACGCAAATGGTGGCCAAAGCAACACACCTACCCAAATCCATCTGACGGTTTCAACGAAGCGCTCGACAGCAGCATAATCAGCGCTTTGCTGGTTGTTAAGCGCGGACAAGGAGACTGTCCCGGCGGCGAGTATCTTGTGGCTGTGAACACGACCAGCAGGACGATCGAATACGTGATCAACTCACCATGGCGCGGATTACTTTACGTGCCGGTGTTCGGCGAGCAACGTGTGATCGGCTTGGTAAACGACCGGCTGCGAGATGTGTTCGGGCCGTACGCTGTTCGTGTGTACGGTCCGGTCAGGTTTGACCGGTAGTGCTCAGCGCGGCGCAGCCGTCACCGAACGATCGCGGCGAGATAAATGCGCGAGGCGTAGAAACTCCGCTGGCTGCAGGAATACCGCTGTAGTGCCATGTTTGAAAACCTGCGACTACAGCGCAGATTTTCCGAGGCGGCAGTTCAATCGATGCACGGCTGGTATTCGGGGATATGCTTTTTCAGCAGGATTTTGAGTTGCGATGCAGTTGATGAATCAAGGGCGGTTTCGAGTTCACCCAGAGCATTCGTGACTGTTTCCAGTGGCAACGGCTCGCTGGAGAAGCGCTTGATCTTCGGATGCGGCGTTGGCACGTAACTCTCACTCGTATAAGAGATTTCCTCGAACAATTTCTCGCCGGGGCGCAAGCCAACAAACTCGATTTTGATGTCCTCGTCGGGCTTGAAACCGCTCAGCTCGATCATTTGTCTTGCGAGGTCGAGTATTTTGATTGGTCGGCCCATATCGAGGGCAAAAGTTTCGCCGCCCTCGCCCAGAGCGGCACTTTGAAGGACCAACCCAACCGCTTCGGCCACGGTCATGAAATATCGCGCTGCTTCCGGGTGTGTGACGGTGACCGGGCCGCCGGCCTCAATTTGCCTTGTGAAGATCGGTATGACACTCCCGGATGAACCCAACACATTACCGAAGCGAACGGACATAAACCTTGTTGGCGTCGGGTGGGCTGCGGCGAAGGCTTGGAGGAATATTTCCGCCAGGCGTTTGGTGGCGCCCATTACGCTGGACGGGTTAATGGCTTTGTCTGTGGAAATGAGGACGAACCGTTGAACGGATGCTTCGCGGGCGAGCTTTGCGAGGTTTGCCGTTGCGAGAGTGTTATTGCGAATGGCCTCTGCGGGCTGGCTTTCCATCATGGGAACGTGTTTGTGGGCTGCGGCGTGAAAGACGACTGCTGGTTTGAACGTCCTGAACACGTTCTGCATGCTGCCGGTGTTGCACACGTCAACGACGATCGGGCGGATGAATCCGCGATGACCCATTGTGATCAGTTCCTGCTCTATCTTGAACGCAAGGACCTCGCATCGCTCAACCAACAGCAGCAATTTGGGGGAAAATGCGGCTATTTGACGGCAGAGCTCGCTTCCGATGCTGCCGCCTGCGCCGGTAACCATGATGGTTTGGTTGTGGATGATCCGTTTGATGCTTTCAGTTTCGAGATTCACAGGTTCCCGACCCAGCAGGTCGAGAATCTCAACCGGTCGCAGGCGTGTGACCCGTACTTTGCCGGTGGCGAGATCATCAATTGCCGGGACAGTTTCGAACTTGAGTTGGAGGGACTGAAGGAGTCTGACGATTTCGGCGACACGTTTGGCAGGGGCACTTGGCATGGCAATCACAACTTCATCCAGTGCAAGCCGGAATCGCGGCTCTTTGAGAATCTCGGGTCTGCCCACCACCGGGATGCCGTGTATGTGCGACTGCCATTTTTCCGGGTTATCGTCGAAGAAAGCGGCGGGTTGGAGACCGAGTCCTTTGCGTGCGATGAGTTCCTTGGCGAGGCTTGCTCCGACGTCGCCTGCGCCGATGACACCGATCCGTCGCGGACGAGATTGGCCCGATGTGGTCCCTGTGCGGCGTTCGCGAGCCAGCCGCAGTCCGAGGCGAACTCCGGCAATTCCCACAGTTGAGAGAAGGAAATTGGTCAGAATAATGCCACGCGATGCGATTGGATGGACCGGGCTGATGTAACGAACTGCCAACAGAAACAACGCCACAGCCCCGGTCGCACACAGGACACGCTTGAAATCTGGCACGCTGAAATAGCCCAGCAGGCCTGAAAACTGACCGAGTGCGTACAGCAAGATCAATGTTGGCGCAAGTGTCCATGGCCAGCTTGTGACCATTTCGCGATGGAAGTTGTCCGGTACGGCGAAGTCGAACCGCAACTGATAAGCCAGCCAGTGACTGAGGAGAATGACGCTGACATACAGCGTCATAAGAAAGAACTGGCGGCCCAGAAGTGAACTGGGGGGCGTTGGCTGGTTCATGGCAACAAATTGTCTGCCGCTGCTACGGCTCTGATCATTGCCAGTGATTTGTTGACGCTTTCGTTGAACTCGGCATCGGGAACTGAATCAGCGACCCAACCGCCTCCTGCCTGAATAAAGGCCTGGCCCTCCTTCATCAGGGCGGTTCGGATTGTGATGCACGAGTCGAGGTTGCCGCCGAAGGAGAAATAACCGACGCATCCACCGTAAGGACCGCGCTGCGTTCCTTCCAGTTCGGATATGATTTGCATTGCGCGGATTTTCGGCGCACCGGTCAGGGTGCCGGCGGGGAATGTCGCGCGCATCAGGTCAAAAGTGGTGCGGTTTTGGGCAAGTCGGCCCTGAACACGCGACACAATGTGCATGACATGCGAGTAGCGTTCAATGATCATCAGATCGCGCACACGGACAGAGCCATATTCGCAGACTCGACCGAGATCATTCCTTGCAAGATCTACCAGCATTACGTGTTCGGCGCGTTCCTTGGGATCGCTCAGCAGTTGATCCTGAAGAGCCCTGTCTTCTTCATCAGTTGTACCGCGCGGACGTGTTCCTGCGATCGGCCTGATTTCGACGTTTCGGTCCTCGCAACGAACGTGAGTTTCCGGTGAGGCACCGACCAGTGCGAAACCGTCCAGTTCGAGCAGGAACATGTAGGGCGACGGGTTGATTGTGCGGGCTGCCCGGTAAACATCCAGCGGCTTGGCGCGCGTTGGCATTGTAAACCGCTGTGAACCCACGACCTGGATGATGTCGCCGGCAAATATGTATTCCTTCGCTCTTCGGACATTTTCCTTGAACTGCTCGGGTGAAACATTGGATTTGACGGGGACGGCAGGGATTGGGCTTGGGAGGGCGACAGGCTCGTGCCGTGTCGGCTGAGCAACAAGAGCCAATAATCTGTCGATTTCGCTCACCGCCTGTTCGTAGGCGGTTTCAGGGCTGACGCCGGATCCGATCGAGGCATTAACAATTACACTCAATGTCTGTGAAACCCGGTCAAAGACGAGCAGTTCATCGGCTATCAAGAAGCATAGAACCGGCGTTCCAAGTTCGTCTTTTTCGGGTTTGGGAACGACCGGTTCGATGTCATGTATGAATTCATAGGCCAGGTACCCAACTGCGCCTCCGGTGAACCGCGGCAGTCCTGGCAGGGAAACGGTTTGAAACCTGCGCAATACCTGTTCGACAACCGCCAGACCGTCTGGCACTTGACGGTCAGACCGCGCGTTTGCATTTTTGACAACCTCATATTCCCGGACCGGACGATGGTTCTCGAGGACTGTAACCTTGGTCCCGTATTGGACGATCACGGCGCGCGGGTTGCTTCCGAGAAATGAGTACCTACCAATGTGTTCGCCGCCTTCCACCGATTCGAACAAGAATGACTCGCCATGGCCGCGGATTTTGACATAAGCCGACAACGGCGTTTCGAAGTCGGCGAGGACACGCTTTGCAACGGGGATCAGATTGGCCCCGGCAGCGAGGCGAACGAATTCTGCTTTTGTCGGGAAGTACACGGTTCAAGAATCCGAATTGGTCTTGCGCCAGACGCGCCAGACAGCCATCAAAGAAAACAACACAACCAGCACAGCATACGCAATCACGCCAGTGCCAATGCCAAACGGCACCGGTTTCCAATCGCTGAAACGTATCAATGCCACTCCGAGGGATGCAAACAGCAGCCCTTGGGCAACAAGGCAGAAGACGAACAGCCCGGGCTTCGATTCCGCAAGTCGCTCGCTCAGCCATGCGCGATAAAACGGTTCACCCATGCTGCGCATCAACCACGCCGACTGGAAGTTTCTGGCTGCAACAAGAACGCTGGCAGTGATTATGACGATGGCGGGCAACGGCCACATGCCGAACACAGTGCATACGAGCGCGTTGACCAAAATGCTGCCGCGCCAGCCCAGTTTGCGTGCGATCGGGTTGGCTTCGAGCTCGAGGTTCGGACTCGCAATCCACGTGCTCAAAAAATCCAACCCGCGCGACAGCACCAACAACGCCACAAACAGGAAATAACTCCTGCTGGCAAAAGGTACGAATGACTCCATTAGCTTTTCCCGTAAACTTCGTCCGGGTTAACCAGTCTTTCCTCGGTCACGCGACAACCATGGCCGCCTTCGGTGAGACTGCGAAAGAAACATGATCTGTAACCTTCGTGGCAGGCCGCGCCGATCTGTTCGACTTTGATCAGCAGTGTGTCGCCATCGCAATCGAACGCGATGTCTTTTACCTTTTGCACGTGACCGCTCGTTTCGCCCTTGATCCAGAGTTTCTTGCGCGAGCGGCTCCAGAACACGGTTTGGCCGCGCCTGATTGTTTCCTCGAGTGACTGCCGGTTCATCCACGCCATCATGAGAACCCTGCCGGTTGCGGCGTCTTGAACGATGGCGGGTATCAAACCGTTCTGATCGAACTTCAACTGATCTATTGCTTGCATTTGGTCAGGCATCTGGTGTTTTGGTCTCCCGGGCCAGCAGACGGACAGGTATTCCTTTGGAAGCCAGGTATTCCTTTACCTGGCCGACAGTGAACTCGCCGAAATGAAAAATACTGGCGGCGAGAACTGCGTCGGCCCTGCCGCGCAAGAGCACTTCGGCCATGTGCTCGAGTGAGCCCGCACCGCCACTTGCCACGACAGGAACACCGACGTTTTCGCTGATCCGCCTTGTGATTTCGATGTCGTACCCCGCTTTAGTACCGTCGGCATCGATACTGTTAAGGACGATTTCACCGGCGCCGGCTGCGACTGCTTCGCGGGCCCATGCGACTGCTTCGCGCCCGGTGGCTCTACGTCCGCCATGCGAAAAAACCTCCCATCGGTCTGGGCCGACACGTTTTGCGTCTATCGAGACAACAATACATTGGCTGCCGAACCTCGATGCGCCCTGCCGAATGAGATTTGGATCGGCCAGTGCTGCCGAGTTTATGCTGACCTTGTCTGCGCCTGCGTTGAGCATTGTGCGCATGTCGTCGATTGTTCGGATTCCGCCACCAACTGTTAACGGCATGAAACACTGGTCAGCAACCTGTTGGATCACGTCCACCATTGTTGCTCTGCCGTGGGCGCTGGCTGTGATGTCGAAGAAAACCAGTTCGTCTGCGCCTTGGGCGTTGTAGCGCAGCGCAAGGTCAACCGGGTCGCCAACGTTACGCAATTCGCCGGCTTCTGCACGGCCGAACTGACGTCCGCGGGTGACCTGGCGATCATGCACATCCAAACAGGGAATTACGCGTTTTGCCAGCATGTCTTGCAATGGTCCGCGAAGACCGTATAGAGCCCGGCGGTTCGGCTGACAAGGCAATAAGTTGTCCGATCACAGTTTGGCCGGGAGGAGAGTCATTCCAGCGGCGGCAGCCAGCACGCGGCTTTCGGGTTGAAAGCTCAGGAAATGTGTACATGCACACGCGGCTGCGATGGCCGGGTGCAACAAATGGTTGCTGGCTGGCGGCTCTTTGGGCATGCGTTCGTTCCACGATCGAGCCAGTGCAATTGCGCTGTCCCACGGCGCAGGCACCAGCACAAATACCGACTCACGCAAATAAAACTGCCACAGGCCCCATGCACTTGCAGCTACGGCCTGCTGAGTTGGAAGCGGGCCAAACATGTGTTTCCGCAGACCGTGTTCCACCTGGAAAGCCTGCCAGGCCGTGATGGGAATGGGCTGCGGGAGCCTGCGAACCATGTTCCATGCCGATGCGCTCCCCGGTGCCTTGACTACGAGGCACAGCAAAAAACCGAGATCGAGATAATGAGTCACGAATCTTGAACAATTGCATTGATGAGCTGTTGTCCAGCCGTGGCATCGTACGTCTCCTGCGCCACCCGTTTACCAAGGTCGATTTTGGGGCGCCTTTGCCGCGCTCCTTCGCGGATGTAACGACCGTGCAGCTTGCCGTAACTGGTTACCTCTACCGATTCTCCGGCGGCAAGACTGCTTGTGATCGGCCCGAATCGTTTGGTAAACTCGGCCACTGACACTGCTTTCTTCATATCCGATAAATTATCGGATTTTGCACCGACGTCAACAGCATCTGCCCGGGCGCGGCGCGACAGGGCGCCGAGCTTGTAACGAACGCCTTTACCTCGCCCAGATCATTCGGTTGCGGCTGCGCCGCGCTGAGATTGGGTGCCTGATTGAATTGCGCTCGAGGAAAGTTGACGGGAGATGTGCGCGAGAGATCAAGGCGCTGTAGAAAGGCCCACAATCCATTCAAATCGGATTGTAACTTCGTCTCCGGTTTTTATGAAGCCCATTGCAAGTCGGGGCGCCGGAGGGGCAATTTTGAAGTCCGTCATCTTCAGAGCCTTTTTGCCACTGAACTTTAGCCGGTCGCCCTCGAGGCGTTCCATGGTGACTTCCATTTCGATTGTGTTTGTGACGCCGGCGACCTGGAGTTGGCCTTTGGTATTGAACTTTGCGGGAGAACCGGATTCGGGCACCGGGTCTTTCAGTGTCATCGAGGTGAGCTTGTATGTGATGCGTGGGTTCTCGGTGGCGCGCATGGCTTCGCGCATTACCTCGTCCATTTTCTCACGCCCGGCGAGAACAGTGCTTTTCAGGGAAGTGACCGGGATGAACACCTCGACATTTGGCGGGGGCGCTTTGCCATGGAGAGACTGCACGGACTTAAGTGTGAGGTCGGTGCGGAATGACGGTTCGACTTCAAACGAACCGCCGATGATTTTTCCCTCAGTGATCCAGTCGTGAACAGTTGAGGTGCCCTCGATGGTGACTTTTGCGCCGCCTGGTTTGGCAACGTAGCGGAGGGTTTCAGCGCCAAACAAGTCGCAAACCCAGACGGTCAATGCAAAAGCAAGCCAGAGCTTCAGTTTTGTTGTTGGTGTCGTTCGCGTTCTCACTGGAAAGTGTGGGTTTGGATCAAGATTGCGCGTTGTCCTTGTCATGGGGAATCGGAGCGGGCAGTCCGACGATGATTCAACCCAACTCAAAAACGGCGGGTTCAATTGTGATTCTTTGGTTTCCAGCTACGGCCTGATTGGCTTTCAAGGCGGCGACTGTTGCCTCGTATCCCTCGGCCCAACCGGGTGCAGGTACTCGCATTTTGGCGATTTCATCAAGGTACTGTTTCAGGGCGTTTGTGTCTGACGGGTCGTATGCGGACGTGAAATCGCGGATTGCTGCCTGATGATTGTATGAATTGATGACGAAAGCTTCCAATGCGTACTGCAATGGTGATTTGGGGTCTTGCGGTACTTCGGCGGGTTTAGCTGTCTGGTTTGGCATGGCTTTGCTGTAACCCGCTGCGAGCACGATCCCGGTCGATTTGTAGAATTGTTCCTTTATGGCGTTGATCTCCCAACCGAGTTGCGGGGCGTCAATTTCCTGGAACATCCACGCGCGTCGATCCCTCAACATGACGGCGCAATCGCTGCCGAAAAACAGGTTAAGTTCGCCATCGAATGAGCTGCCCAACGTTGCCTCGTAAGTGAGAAAAAGCCCACCCGGATATTCGAAGATTGCAACGACATTGTCGGGAACGGTGCGACCGTCGCGCCATTGGCGGAGCGAGCCAAATCCGGTGACTGCCGTTGGCCGGAGCATGAAAAACCAGTTTACGAGGTCGATCTGGTGAATGCCGATCTCGCCAACAAGCCCCGGCGAAATGGCCTGATCAAGCCGCCAATTAACCTCCTTTTGGCGCTCAGGGGTGGGGGCGGCGGCGCGCCAGCTTTGTTTCTTGTGGTATTGTTGTCTGGATTTAATGGGACGGCCAAGAACGCCAGTTCGCATGAAACTGGCAAGGTTGAGCACCTGTCGGTCAGCGCGATTTTGGAGGCCGGCCTGGAAATTGACCTTGACGGTTTCTTTGGCTGCCTTGGCAATGGCACGGGCGTCTTCGATATTGGCCGCCAGAGGAGCCTCACAATACACATGTTTCCTGGCCTTGATCGCATCGATTACAATGTCCCGATGCATGTGCGAGGGTGTGGCAACCACGACCCCTTCGACCTTGGAATCCGCGAGCAAGTCGCGATAGTTTTCGTATTGCTTTGCTTCGGGTGCGAGCGTGGCGGCGCGTTTGAGAGCCGCGGGGTAGGTGTCACACACCGCGACGACCGGCGCATTTGGGAGCATGGAGGCCGTCTTGAGCAATTCACGGCCCCATGGACCGCACCCGATCAGGCCCAAATTAACCGGCGGTGATTGGCCCTTGTAATCAGTCGCGCCGTCGGTCCCGGAGGCGGGGGCGTTTGTGTCCGCCGTATTACCCGTTCCGGTCAACGGTGCGCCGGCAAGAGCAAGGATCGCAACAGAACCATCCTTGATGAACTCTCGGCGCGTTACTTCGGGCGGGCAAGAATCATGAGCTGTCTGGTTGGGTAGTTTCACTGTTGAGGGGATACTGAAGCCCTGTGGATCGCGCTCTGAAAGCACCGCGTCAGCTCCAAGCGGCGTTGACGTTGGCCCGGCGGTTTGACGCCGGGCCCAAACACTTACGCAGCGGCAACTTCAGGGCAACTCCTTGATCCTGATATTGCGGAACGCGACGTTGCCGTGGTCGCCCTGGAGGAAAATGCTTCCCGGTTCATTGACACGGTCATCGAGTTGACCGCCGGTGGGGCGATCCACCGTGGCGTTGTCGATGATTTTCTCGCCATTGAGGATGACAGTGACCTTGTTGCCTATGATGGTTGCCTCGATCTCCTGCCATTGACCTGCTTTGCGGGAGGCCATTTTCGAAGGCGCGATCAGGTTATAGATCGAGCCGTTGCTGGTTCGGGACGGTTCTTTGGCATCGCCGTCGTCCAGAATCTGAATTTCATGTCGGCCGCGAAGATAAAACCCGCTGTTGCTGTTCTTCGGCACCATGTATTCAAACCGGACCGTGAAATTCATGAATTTTGCGTCTGTGACGAGGTCGGTGCCGTGGCCGTCTTTTGGGACCTGATTGACCAGCATACCGTTTTGAGCGCTCCAGCTCTTGGTGCCATTTGGGTTGCGATAGTGCCAGCCGGTGAGGTCTTCACCGTTGAAGAGCGGTTTGAACCCTTCGCGGAGTTCCGACTCGCTGAGTTTGACGCGTTTGCTGACGGGCTTGGCATCGCCGGGTTCAAGTCCGAGCGCCCACAGAATAGCACCGAGGTAATGCTGTTTGATGTCGGGTCTTTCTGCCACGTCTTTGCGATGTCCTAAAGACGAGTACAGCACCCGGCCTTGGCCGTACTCTTTGCACCATGCGATCGGGTAATCGCCCGGAGTTCCGTAGTTTGGGTGTTTGTCGAGCGTGAGCAGCCCGTGGACCTTGCTCCGGTTAAAGTTTTTCAGCAGATAAATTTCGTCCATGACACGGAATGTTTTGGGGAAATGCCGTGTTGATGGATGGGAGGCGTCTTCGACGATGACCTCGACTTCGACCTGTTCATGGTGAGTCTGGAATTGGCCGCCGATCATGTCGATGTACTCCGGAAAACCTGCGAACGTGTCTGTTGCGGCGTGAAACCCGACGAATCCTTTCCCTGACTTGATCCAGTCGAGAAAGCCCTGTTTGTCCGGCAGAGGAAGGTCGCCGGTCGTGTTGTTGAAGACGACTGCGTCGTATTTGTCCAGTGCGGCACGCGTCATTTTTTCGGCCATTTCCTGGTCTGTTTTGACGTAATCGACGCTGAACTTGCCGGATTGCTGCGCAAGCTCTCCGAGCACCTTGTCAACAGTGGGAATAACATCGTGTCGGAAACCTTTCGTCACCGAAACGACCAGCACCTGCTTTTGGGCTGCGCTTGCGCTCATCATGAGAGCAACACCAGTGAGACAGGCTGCGAGACGAACCAGATTCTTGGGGAATTCAGTATTCATATTTTCGCTACTCTGTTTGGCACACTATTACAGTAGAAAGACGTTTTTCTTGTCACCGGCATTCATTTAACGCCAATAACCACAAACGGCAAGACGAATGCTTGCACATTTGAAGCCCGGTGGTTCCCACTTCAAGATACTCAGCGCGGCGCAGCGGCAACCGAATGATCGCGGCGAGATAAATGCGTTCGTTCCATGCTGGGCGCTGTGTCGCGCCGCGCTGAAAGGGGCGACTTCGTCGCCAAATGGGGCGAGAGATGCAAGTCGGATCAGCGGCCGAACAATTCGAAGGCAAAGGTCACGAATGATCTGCTATCTGCAGTTTCCGCGCAGATCATCCAATATTATGCTCCAAAGACTGCACTCTGGTGAAAAACCGGGCAAACTCGCAGCCTGAAACCTGCGCAAAAATGATCAATTTCTCAATATAGTCATTCAGCGCTCGTCGAACCGTGACAGCCCTGCCGCACGGGCTGTGCGCATCGCGTTGGCATACTCCTGAATTGTCAAACTGCGATACAGTTCGGGCGGATACTTGCCACAGGGCGGATCGAGAAGTGCGCCATCGGGGCGATACTGATTCATTATGTTGATGTACGTTTTGGGTGAGATTTCGGTCGCGAGCCATGAAGCGATTTCCGATGTACCAGCCATGCCGTTCGGCAAAACAAGATGCCTGATCAACAACCCGCGCCTTGCAAGACCGCGACCATCGAGTTCGAGGACGCCAACCTGGCGGTGCATTTCGAGTATGGCTTGGCGAGCCACTTCGGGATAATCCCGAGCCGCGGAAAGCAAACCAGCCGTTTCCGCATCCCAATACTTGAAATCGGGCATGTAAATATCGACCACGCCGTCAAGCCACTCGAGCGCCTGCAACGAATCGTAGCCGCCACTGTTATAGACGATCGGCAATCGCAAGCCTTTCTGCGCTGCGAGCGCTGTGGCTTCAAGCAGTTGCGGTACAACGTGGCTTGGGCTTACCCAGTTGATGTTGTGGACACCAGTATCTTGAAGCTCGAGCATCATCGCGGCAATTTCGCCGGCAGTCACTTCGCGACCTGAATCGCCCTGACTGATATCCCAGTTTTGACAGAACACACATCGCAAGTTGCAACCAGAAAAGAATATCGTCCCAGACCCTCGCCATCCCCGCAGGCAATCTTCCTCGCCGTGGTGGGGAAAATAGCTGGCGACCTTTGCCATGCGACCCGTGCGACAAAAACCGCGCTCGTTTTCCAGGCGATTCACCTTGCAGCGACGCGGGCAAACCTTGCACTCGGCGAGCTGATCAATCGCTTCGCGCGCGCGCTTTTGCAGCACGCCGGTTTCCAGCAGGGCCACATATGCCGGGTAGCTCCGGCTCTTGTTCGTAGCGGCCGCCATACAAGCAAAACGTTGCTCTCTAATCCGGATATCTCGCCGACCGCACCCTAAAAGCGCCTACGCGTTCGATCCGGTGAGATTTCCGGGTTGAGTGGATTTCTTCTCGATCAATTCAAGGCATGCGTCAAGGACGGCTTCAACGCCCAGCTCGCTGATCCCGACCGGGTTCGCCAGTAATCTTACATTTGCGCCAAGGGGCCGCCACACCACGGGGTTTGTAGGCCCCCAGAGCGCCAGTGTTTCCACGCCCAATGCGGCGGCAAGGTGAGTGATGCCGGAGTCGTGTCCCACAAATGCCGAAGCAGATTCGAGGAGCGCGGCGAGCCGGGTCAACGAAAGATTCCGAGCGAGTGTAACTCGGTTTTTGGGCCAAAGGCTGGCGAGGCGATCCGCGCGCTGCCCTTCGGCTTCGCCGGCAATCATTAACAGGTGCCAGTTTGTCCTTTTTGCCAACTGACCGAGCAGGTTGGCCCACGAATCTTCAGGCCAGTTTTTTCGTGTGCTGCCGCTTCCGGGGTGTACGGCAAGAGTGGGGACTGCGGATTCCGTGTCAAGCACCTGATTCGTGATGGGAATGCGCAATCTGGGAACCGGGTCAGGGTTGTCAAAGCCGAGCGACCGAAGCGGCTCGAGGAGCGTCATTGTTGCGTGCTGGGCGGCGTGTTCGTCGGGCCGATGGCACCCGCGCAGATAGGTCCCGCGCGACAGCCTCCGGACGTTTTCCTGGAATATGCAGTCCGGATCGTAAATGTAGGAAATGACCAAATCGAATCGCCGAAAGAACTGCCCGACGGATTCTGGAAGCACATCGCCTCTAACAAACATTTGGCTCAGCAAAGGCGATTCGATCGGGTAAACGACATCTGCAAGACCGCCGGCAACGGCTAGTTCAGCTATGTGTGGATATCCGAGAACCTCGATTGCCGCTTTCGGGCAGTGTCCGCGAAGTGCAGCCAGCACCGGCAAGGTTAGAATGAAATCGCCGATTGCCCCGCCACGGACAACAAGTATTCGCGTTGGCGACTTTGGAAATCGCACAAATTCATGATGCCGAGTTTGGCGTGAGCTTTCAAAAACTTTGACGCTTTTGGCGGCTGATTGATCCCGTGGAAACGCAAAGCGGCGGAGCGACCGCCTTGCCTCGCGCAAGGTCTTCTGAAAGACAGATAAAAACCTCAAGCACTCTTCTTGCCGTACCTGATTTCTCCCTGCCAAACCACACAACTTGGGCCAAGGATATCATCTTGGAGGTTGATCTGGCATGCGCCGTTCTTGAGGAACAGCTTGAGGTAATTCAGCACGTTCCTGCCATAAAGTTGACTCGCATGGACCGGCACCGTCGCCGCAAGGTCATCAGCGCCTATTATTGTGACGCCATTGACAAAGATCGTTTCGCCGGAACGTGTGAGCTCGCAATTGCCACCACTTGCAGACGCAAGGTCCACAATGACACTGCCCGGACGCATCGCTCTGACTGTGTCGGCAGTCACTAGCAGGGGAGCGCGTTTGCCACGCAACAGGGCGGTGGTTATGATCACGTCAGATTTTGTGGCGCGCTCTTGAATCATCTGGCGCTGGCGTTGTTTGTATTCCTCGGTTTGCTCGACTGCATACCCGCCGGCGGCTTTGTCGTCGCGCGCGCCAGGGACTTCGACAAATCTGGCCCCGAGGCTTTCCACCTCCTGTCGAACCGCAAGTCTTGTGTCGAATGCTTCCACCACTGCGCCGAGTCGCTTCGCAGTTGCAATGGCCTGTAGTCCGGCGACCCCAGCGCCCAGCACCAGTACACGTGCCGGCTGGATACTCCCGGCCGCGGTTGTCAGCATGGGGAAATAACGGGGCAGATGTGCAGCAGCCACTACTGCAGCTTTGTAGCCTGCGATCGATGCCATCGACGACAACACGTCCATGCTTTGGGCTGCCGTGATGCGGGGGATCATGTCCAGACTCAGCGCAGTTAACCGGGCTGCTGACAAGACCTTAAGAATCTGCTCGCTTGCGAAAGGCTGGAATGAAGACACATAGACTGCCCCGGCCTTCATTTGCGCGATTTCAGTCTGATTGAGCGGGTGGATCGACAGCAGGATGTCGGCGCTGCCTATGACATCGGCTCGAGAACGAATCTCTGCACCCTGCTTGGCATAGAGATCATCGTGTGCAAAGGACCCTTCGCCTGCACCGGTCTCAATCCACACTGTCGCGCCCAGTTTGACAACCTGGGCGACTGCTTCGGGCAGCATCGAGACGCGGCTGTCCTTCGCTTCCTTAACAATGCCAACAACAATTTTCTTAATGGTATCCATTTGCAAAACAACTGGCGCTCGACACTAGATTCGGTGCTGCCACTGTCAAGGCCGAACCGCCGCCCGCACGGTTCCCAGCCCGGCGTAGCCGGAACCAAAGTTCCCTGACGCGCAAAGACGCGGTGCATTCGCCCGTTGATCAGAAACCTCTGCGCCGCCGGCTTGGGAAATATCTGCCTCGACTTCGTCCCCTGCCCCCGGCTCACGCCTCCTCAAAAAAATACAGGCACTGCAGATACCGACTCCACAGTACCGTCAGGAAAAGCCCAGTGATACGTATCACCGTAACTCCGTGTCTGTCCCCATCTCCAGCCCACCATGCGCCCTTTCGGTCACCCGGTTGAGAGTTGAGAGTTGAACGTTGGACGTTCAACGTTCCTGATCGGTATACCGGACATCGTGCCCGTCCCCATATCTGGACGCCACAGCCGGCTGGGACCGCCCGACAGGCGCTGGGACAGGTCCACCGGGTCAAGAGTCCGGTCGCCCAAATTCCGTGTCTGTCCCCATATGCCGCCCACCATGCGCCCTTTCGGTCACCCCGCTAAAAGTTGAGAGTTGAACGTTTCACGTTGAACGTTCCTGACCGGTATATCGGACATCGTGTCTGTCCCCATCTCGGGGTGCCAGGGCCGGCTTGGATCACCCAACCGGCACTTGGACAGGTCCGCCGGGTCAAGAGTCCAGTCGCCCAAATTCCGTGTCTGTCCCCATATCCCGCCCACCATGCGCCCTTTCGGTCACCCGGTTGAGAGTTGAGAGTTGAACGTTGGACGTTCAACGTTCCTGATCGGTATATCGGACATCGTGTCTGTCCCCATCTCTGGGTGCCGCAGCCGGCTGTGACCGTCCGACCGGCGCTGGGGCAGGTCCGCCGGGTCAAGAGTACAGTCGTCCAAATTCCGTGTCTGTCCCCATATCCCGCCCACCATGCGCCCTTCCGGGCACCCCGTTGAAAGTTGAGAGTTGAACGTTTCACGTTGAACGTTCCTGACCGGTATACCGGACATCGTGTCTGTCCCCATCTCTGGGTGCCGCAGCCGGCTTGGACCGTCCGACCGGCGCTTGGACAGGTCCACCGGGTCAAGAGTCCGTCAGCCCAAATTCCGTTTCTGTCCCCATATCCCGCCCCACCACGCGCCCTTTCGGTCACCCAGTTAAAAGTTGAGAGTTGAACGTTTCACGTTGAACGTTCCTGATCGGTATATCGGACATCGTGTCTGTCCCCATATCTGGGTGCCAGGGCCGGCTTGGACCACCCAACCAGCGCTTGGACAGGTCCACCGGGTCAAGAGTCCAGTCGTCCAAATTCCGTGTCTGTCCCCATATCCCGCCCACCATCCGCCCTTTCGGTCACCCCGTTAAAAGTTGAGAGTTGAACGTTTCACGTTGAACGTTCCTAATCGGTATATCGGACATCGTGTCTGTCCCTATATCTGGGCGACGGGGACCGCTTGGACCCTCCGGCCAGCGCTTTGGTCGGGTCCAGTGGGGTCAAGAGTCCGGTCGCAGATACTCAGTGTCTGTCCCCATATTTGGTCCCGGGCAGACTATCCAATGTAACACTTCGAAGACCGCACTGTGGTGACCGCACTACTCGCTGCCAGAGAAGCAGATACTGACAAACTGAGCCAACTCGCAGTTTGAAAATCTTCGCAAATATGATCGATTTCGCAATATAACAATTCAGCGCGGCGCAGCCGCAATCGAATGCCCGCGCTCCCGGCACTGCTGAAATGCATTCAAGTGCCGTATTTTGCGAATTTCGAGCTTGAATCTTGCTGTTATTGTGGCGGTCTAGTGCTGTCAGATGAATAATCGGTGACAAAGCAAACTGCAAGTGAATGCATTTCTGAGGATTCGCTGGTGTGTGAGAGTATGGACGTTGCTGGCTGCGGCAGGAATGTGGTTGTCGGCGCCCGGCGCGGGAGCGCAATCGAAACTTTGGGAATTCCAAGCCGGCGGCGAAATAGCGACGTCGGCAGCCATTGGTTCGGATGGAACTGTCTATTTTGGTGCGACTGATGGCCGGTTGTATGCGCTGTCGGCTGGCGGGAGCCAGAAATGGCAATTCACGGCGGGTGGAGCAATCATGTCGTCGCCAGCCGTCGGCACGGGTGACAAGGTATATTTCGGGTCGAATGACCGGCGGGTTTACGCGGTGAGTTCCACCGGGGCTGAATTGTGGAATTTCCGGACTGGCGGCGAGGTCAGGTCATCACCGGCAATTGCCGTGGATGGGACTGTGTACGTGGGATCGATGGATGGCAAAGTGTATGCCATTGGGACCGGGGGGATCGAGCGTTGGCAGTTGACTGTAGGAAGTGCTGTGTTCGCATCGCCGGCTGTTGGCTGTGACGGGTCGATTTATGTTGGATCACGCGACGGCCGGTTTCATGCGATCAGCTCGACCGGCCAACTCAAATGGTCGTTCTACAGCACCGGGCAAATCGATGCTTCGGCCGCGATCGGTCCCGGCGGCGTAATTTATTTTGGGACTGCGGGAAGAAGACTCTATGCGCTCACGCCGAGCGGCGAGAAACTGTGGGAGCTGACGACAGATTCGGACGTTTACTCGTCGCCTGCGGCAGGCATTGACGGGACGGTTTACGCGGCAACGTACAGCGGCACTGTCTATGCAATCAAATCAGATGGCAGTGTGCTTTGGAAGCTGATGCTGCCCGACCGGGTATTCTATTCGTCGATCGCTGTGGCGACAGACGGTACGATTTACGTGGGCGCGCAAGACGGGCTGTTGTACGCAATTACCGGAGCCGGTTCGATCAAGTGGACTTTTGCTGCTGGTTCACCGATCAATTCATCGTCGCCAACGATCAGATCGGACGGCTCGATAGTCGTTGGAACCAAGGACGGGAAAGTGTTCGCGGTCGGAGCCAACAGCCCGCCCGCGCCCGGCGCATGGCCCATGTTCAGACGCGACCAAAGACACACCGCAAGCGGGTTTGTCGAGCGGCGGTTGCCTCGCGCGTATTCGGGTGGGTTGGAGATGACCGTGACACTTTCAGCCACGCCGTTGCCAGGCGTGTCTTTCTACGCGGTGGAAGATACACCTCCCAACGGATGGACGGTGGGGAAAGTGTGTGATGGCGGGTATTACGATTCATCAACGCGCCGGGTTCGTTTTGGCCCGTTTCTGGACGGGCGGGCGCGCGAGCTGACGTACACGGTTACACCGCCTGCAACTGACTCGGGCGAAAAGACTTTCGTCGGCACTTCAAATGTCGGCGGGATTGAACGTGTCATGGGCGGCACTCACGTCCTCAAACTTTCGCCGTTGCACCCCGCAGACAACCGCGATGTGGACGGCTGGATGACGATAGGCGAAATCACCGCCTATGGCGCGGCGTGGAAACGCGGCGCGTCGTGGTCGCCCGGCCCAAGTCCAATCCCCACAGTTTATCTGCTACGCGCGATTGAACTCTGGTCAAACGGCGAATCTTATCGTTATGACGCTGGTGCACCAATGGCACCGGACTGGTGGTTTCCCGGGGCGGGAGATTATCCCGGCAGGCCGCAACCGAATGCGCCATCATCCGGGACCACAACGCCAAGCGGCAGCGCATGGGTTTCGCTTCCGCTGTCATACAATCCGGGAACATCCTTTGGCGTGGCAATTCAGGTCACGCCGGCTTCGAACGTAACAGTGTATGCGGTCGAACACCAACCGCCTTTGGGCTGGGCCATCACCAACATCAGTGCTGGCGGTTTTCTTGACCACGCAACGCAGAAGGTCAAGTGGGGGCCGTTCTTCGATGCCGCGCCACGAACACTGTCGTATGGGGTCACACCGCCCAACAACGCCACCAACACGGCTGTGTTTACGGGCGCAGCAGCATTCGATGGCAATGTTACAGCTCTTGCCGGGGTTCAGACCGTGCAACCTCCCGGCGTTGTGCCAGCGGACCCGTTTGCATGGCGCAGCCTGCCGGCGTGGTATGCCGGCGGGGCAAAGTTTGTTGTCACCATTCAAACAGCGGAAATCGCCGGCCACGGGTTTTATGTGGTTTGGGATACTCCGCCACAAGGATGGGCCATCGGCCAGATCAGCGACGGCGGGCTCTACGATCCAGCATTAAGAACCGTCAAGTTCGGTCCATTCTATGATGGAATTGCGCGAACGCTCACCTACGAGGTGACTCCCCCGGCAGGCGAATCCGGCACAAAAGAGTTTTTCGGCATGTTTAGCATTGACGTTATCCCCGGCGTGGTCAGCGGCGATGCTGAAATCGAAGCCTTCAAAACGCATCCTGCCGACAGATTCCCGGTCGATGGATGGATTGCGATCAACGAAGCAACCGGGTATGCAGCCGCATGGAAACGCGGCACAAACTGGCCCACGGGTCCGACGCCAGTACCGCTCGCTCATGTAACACAGGCAATTGCACTTTGGCGATCCGGTTCGGCTTACAAATTCGACCCGACCGCCGGTGACGAACCGTTTTGCTGGGTTGGACTCGGCGCCGGCGAGGAACCGGTTTATGCTTCTCCTGCGTTGCCTCCGCTCAACACCACCAACCAGCTTGGATCAGCCACGGCAACTATGCCCAAGCTTGTGTCGCCGGACGAGACCGTCAGCGTCTCAATCAACGTGACACCAGGCACGAATGTCGCTGTGTACGCCGTTGAAGACCAACCGCCGCCTGGTTGGACCATGGTCACCGTGAGCAACGGAGGCGTTTTTGACGCAAGCCTGAACAGAGTGAAATGGGGGCCGTTTTTTGATTCCACTCCGCGGACGTTGCGCTATGAACTGCGGGTGCCACCCAACGCAGAAATAGTTTCAACGTTTGTCGGTGCCGCCGCGTTTGATGGCGCCCTTGCGGCAATCATCGGACAGAGAAAGGCGTTCCGATCCGACGCTGAGCTTGCGCCGCGGTTTGTTGGAGTGAATGCTCTGGATGAAGGAACGGCAATCGCGCTCCATGGCATTGCGGGCGAAACATACCGGGTCGAGGCGTCTGTTGATTTGCAGGCATGGGCATTGTTGACCACCGTAACGGTCACAAACTCGGCGGGTGCAGCAGTGTTGGTTGACCGATGGACGACCAACTCGCCCGTCAGATTCTACAGGGCGGTCTGGCCGTAAGGCGTCGATTTCACAGCCCGAGGCCAAACCTCAGCAGAGGCGGCCCTGCTTCCGAGTGCGGCCACGCAGGTAACAAAGAAGGCAGCGAGAGGGATGACGGCAACGGCTGATCGACCGCCAATAAGGAGCGTTCGGACTCCGCTGTTCCGGCTAAAGGCGGGACTCTCACGCTTCAGGGCTGTAATTATGCCACGCGAGTGAACCGACCTTCTTGAGGGCATAGCCGACTTCGCGCAAATAATCGCCGTAGCAAACGACAGCGTGGAATCCTCTCAGTTCGCGGACAAGTGTACGCCAGTCGCCGTCAATTTTGACGTCCATTTGAGATCGGCACATGGCCATCTCAGGGCTATCAACAATCGTGCCTCGGAATCCGAACCATTGTGTGCATTTCAACTCCGGAACAATGCAAGTTATCACCTGGCCCTTGGGGTAATGGACTTTTGTCGCAGCACCGTAGTCGGACTCATAGTGAGTCATGATCGTTGTCGGTTCGGATTCTCTGCCGTTCATTTTTCGTGGTGCGGCGCAATGCGCAAGAGTGATCAAGCCATGGTGTGGGAAATGTGTGTTGCAGACAAAAGACGGTTTACCTGAAATCCAGCGGAGCAGAACACCGGGCGCTGTGTGAGTCATGTCCACATGGCAAAAGGCTGTCAGGCCCTCGTCGTTCAGCAGGCTTAACGCCAAACAAGGCGGCGTATCAAGAATTGGGATCAACCCGCCCATGCAATCAGCAACGCCAAGGTTGGTGGCACCCTGTTCGAGCATCAAGCTTCGGAAAACGTTCCTTGCGAGAAATGAATTCTCAACAAAACGGCGTTCGGTTTCCAGGGCGACGTTCGACAGCGCGAGCAGCTCATCTGTTTGTCGCTTTGCCTCGGCGATGGCTGCGCCATCAGCCCGCACTTGTTCGAGTCTTGCACGAACCGTTTCAAATGGAATTGTGGCGACGTCATAGCCCCAAACTTCGCGCACATGATTTGGCCCCTTGATTTCTCCCGGGCGGCTGTATGCCTGCAAGTGCCCGATGCCCAGAACTTTCGTCCCTTTTGCATTGCAAAGCCCGTAAAGCGCTCGCAGTCGCCAGAGTACATCCGCATAGTCGTCCACGACGACATCGTCGAAATCGAGGTTCGGCTCGGTTTTTTCGTCCTCGCTCTTGCGGAGCAGGCGCCAGTGGGCAATCTCGTACCATAGATAGACCGGTCCCGACTTGTGGCGAACAAAGAGGATGTTGTGTTTGCCCGAGGCAGCGAGTTTTTCGAGCCAACTCTGTGCGCCACTGGCGCCAAAAACCAACAACACGTCTGCGGCGCAGTCCGCTACAGGTTGCACTTCGGGGTCACTCGAAATTGTTGACAAAGGGAGCAAGGTGACGGGGAACTCGGCTTTCGACGCAAGCGTTCTGAGCTCGCCATCGATCCGGTTGATTTCCTGTGCGACGTCGTCTTGAGTGCGCAAGCCGCCGTAACTGCGCCAACTGGTCTTTTCGCGTCTCTGTTCCAAATGATAGACCAGCACAGGCTTTACGCGCAGCGGTTTACCGGAAGGAATCGGCCTGTCGGGCACTCTGCCAGTCGGTACTGCGAGCGCCGGCCATGTGCCGGGGAAAGCCATGCCGACCAATGTTACTGCCCCGGCCATTCGCGTCATGAAAGCGCGCCGTGAAAAGCCACACGACATTGTCTGCAGGACCTGGCACAAGGCAGCATCTTGGTCCGAGCACCGAGTCGGGCAACCTGATCTCTGGTTTTTCATTTTCGAACCGCACGCACGGCCGGTCTGAGGCGGAGCTCCGCTATGGATCGATTTTGGCTTCGGCTTTCCAGTCAACCGACCAGGTAATTTCCGGGTGGGGTTGGTTGTCGTTGCACCACCGGCTGCGCCACGGATTGCTTGGGCTGGGGTCCACCATTTCACGTCTGAGCGCCGATTCGGAGTGTCCATCGGCACACAGAATATTGGTGCGCCGGTTATGGCGGTTCGACGGCCATTGTCCCTGCTCGGTCGGGTCCATGTTTGCGTCCCATGATCCGTCTGGTTTGCTGTCGGCGAGCATTATCATTTGCGACGGGCTGACGACCATGCTTTCGCGAACGGGGCCTTGGGCCAGGCCGCCGTTGATGTCACCACCAAGACCGAGGTTGGACCTTGGACTGCCGAGGAGCGGTTGTCCCAATCCCCAGTCGTTATAAGCGAGCGAAAACTTCGAGGCATTGTGAATCCCGTACGGGTCGCGCACACCATCGGGGCCTCGAGCACCGAGGGTTTTGTTGACGTTGGTGTCCCATGCAGACTTGGGGTCGGCAGCAGGACAATAAAACACTGCTCTATTTGTTCCAATTTGGCTCAGCAGCCGGGGCGGCCAAATAGCATAGACTTCGGGCACGATCGAATAACAACCCGGGTATTGGTTGTACTCCTGGACGTACATCACAGTGGCGATTCCAACCTGCCGGAGGTTGTTGAGGCATGCAGTTGCTTTGCTTTTTGCCTTTGCTTTTGCGAGAGCCGGCAAAAGCATTCCCGCCAGAATCGCAATGATGGCAATAACAACCAACAGCTCGATCAGAGTGAATGCTCCCGTCGAGACGCGTCCTTTTCGAATCCTCATAATCGCCTTGTTCATAATATCCAAACCTCGCGAGTCCAGAGAGACGCGCCCTTAAGGATCCCCCTGCTCAGACTGAGAGCTCGGCACCCTCAGTTTCACAGCCGGCTTCTTTCGCGTCTCCGCACCAACACCGCTGTCGAATATGGTGCATATCCACACCTGCATGCAAGCAGGATCGATGCCTGCGAACCGGCGTCTCAGGCCATCTCTCGCGATGCGCAGCAAGGCTTTAACTCGCTTACTCGATTGTCCAGAGCGCAACCGAATTTTGGTCCTTGATGATCAAACTGTTGCCTACGATGACAGGATGGGCGTACACGTCGGTTTCTGCGACCTTGTAACCTGCCAGCTTCTTGAACTCACGGTCGCTGGGCTCAAAGGCGGTCAACTCGGACTGCGGCGTCATCGCAAAAAATACATCTCCGGCGTCAACGATCGACCCGAAATCGCGTCCGCCGAATTGAGCAGTCCAGAGGGTTTTCCCATCCTTGGCATCGATGCAGAATATGGACCCGTTCTGTGCGATTCCGTAAAGCCGGCCGTTTTTTAGCACCGGGGTGTTGAATTGCACAGAACAGTCCGGATTCGTCCAAAGCTCCTGCCCGGTTTCAGCATTAAGACAAACCAAGACCTCATCTGCCTGGTCGCGCGCGAACAGGTAAACCCTGCCGCCAACCACTGCCGGCGATGCAAGACCGGGTCCTATACTGAGTTTCCATTTTTGGTTCAGTGAAGCCGGCCATGTTTGCGGAGCCTTGAATCCGTTAGCTTTGCCGTCCCTATTTGGGCCACGCCATTGCGGCCAGTCAGCAGCATGCGTGAAAAAACCCGTCCCGATTAAGAGTGCAAGGCCTGCAGTTGGAATCGATCGGCGAATATCTGCTTTCATGACGATCCTGATTTCACAAGGTGTGTTACGGTTACGCGCGGCGCGAACCCGGCGCTTTTAGGATGGTTCTCAAGCTACCAGTGACCGGCCACTGCCCGCAAGCACAATTCAATTCAAATTCGTTTGCCTCGACAAATGTTCTTGCTTTCACTGGCAGATGCAATGTGGCAGCATCGACATCGCTAATACAACAACTACATGCGCCTTTTGTTATGCCAGAGAAACCAATGCCCATTAAAAAACTGTCCGAGAAGAATACAAAGCAGGAAATGCTCGATGCGTACAATGCGCTCGTAAAGCAGCTCGAGGAAAAGCGCGCCGCAGAGTTGAACCCGGAAAGGAAACTCGAGGAAAAGAAGGTTGAGGAAGCCGTCAAAGCCGCGTCAACAGTTGTCCCGGAAGGAGTTGACCGCGAGATCGGGAATCTGAAATCGGAGATCACCAAACTGTTGGCCGAGGTTTCGGAAAAACTCGCTGCTGAAGCTCTCAGGTTCAAGCAACTCGAGCAAGCCGTCCAGAGCAAGGAAAGTGAGCTCAAGGAGTTGTACGGGATCGAAAAATCAGCCGCCAGCCTCGCTGCGCTGATCGAAGCGCAGAATCAGAGGAAAATTGAGTTCGAAACTGAGATGGCCCGGCAGCGCGATGAGCTTGCACGCGAGATCAACGAAACCCGCGAGGCATGGGAGCGGGAAAAGAAGGCACACGAAGCGGAGTTGCGCGAGCGCGATGCTGCTGAGAAGAAAGCGCGTGAACGTGAGAAAGAGCAATTCGATTACGCATTCAAGCGCGAGCAACAAGCTCTCAGGGACAAACTCAATGATGAAAAGGCGGCAATCGAGAAAGAATTGCGTTTGCGCAAGGAAGCAGCGGAAAAGGAGTTGACAGAGAGGGAGCGTGCCATTGCGGAGAAAGAGGCGGAGCTGGCTCAGTTGCGTGCGAGAGCTGCATCGTTCCCGAAAGAACTCGAGGCGGCAGTGGACAAAGCGGTCAAGGAAGTCACTGAACGTCTCAAGCTCGAATCAAAGAACCGCGAGGAGCTTCTGAAGAAGGAGTTCGAGGGCGAGAAAAACGTCCTTTCGACGCGGATCGAATCGCTCGAGAAAATGGTGAAAGACCTGTCCGACCAGAATGCGAGGCTGTCGCGGCAACTTGAAGCCGCTTACCAGAAGGTCCAGGAAATCGCCGAGAAAACGGTGGAAAGCGCCGCACAAGCGAGGTCGCTGGCAGAACTTCAGAAGATGCTTGTCGAACAGGGTCGCAAACCGGGTGCAGAGAAATAGCGCGGTGTGCCATACACGATGAACGGCGAGAATCCCTCGATTCCTTCGGCGTTACGGCACCGCAAGTCTTGGTCCATCGAAGGCGGAGCGTCGTTAAAACCCGGAAATCCCACCGGCCACAATCCCGGGCGCTCATGTCTGTAGTCCGGAGGGGTTGCCGGGCTAACGATTCGGGATCTGGCTGCGACATAGTTCAATACGCTGCTGAATTCTGGTTGCTTGGTCTTCTCGCCCGGCTGCGCGAGCCAGCTTGTAAGCAGTTTGAGCTGCCGCAAGGGCGTCTTCAAACTGGCCAAGATTGAAGTAGTTGCGGCTGAGCAGCTCGTGGTAATCCGGGAGTTGCCCAAGGCGCGGTTCGCCTTTGACTGCGCGGTCGAAGTAGGGCGTTGTTGCATGGGTTTCACCGAGCCATGCATTTGCCATGGCCATCAAATAATTGGCGCGGGGGTGTTCAGGTGCGTGTTTGAGGACGACCGACAGGACCGGCACGCAGTCATGGTATCTTGCGACCCGGTAATACGCTTCTGCGAGGCTGAAATGCATGTCGATTGCGTTGTACTGGCGGTCGAATCCGTTTGGCAGAAGACGCACTGCAGCTTCAAGGTGCGGGATTGCGTTTGTCAGGTCCCCCGTCATTGCAAGCGCAAAGCCAAGGTCATAGCGGGCAAACCCGTTTTCAGGTTCGAGTTCGACTGCTCTTCGACTGTGGAGGAGGGCTTCCTTGACCTGGGCCTTGACCCGGAACAACAAAAACCCGAGCCGTTGATGTGCCATGGCGTTGTTTGGGTTGATTGACAGCGCCTTATTGAACTTGGCGATTGCTTCGTCCGGTTCGCCTGCGCGGAAAAACTCATTCCCGGCGCGAGTGTATGAGTAATCGTCAAGGAACTGCTCGCGGATGCGTCGAATACCATCCGGCCGGAGCGCGACGAATTCGGGAATGTTGGCTGCGCGTTCAGGCGCAAGCATGTGCGCCAGCCAGACGGGCGGACTCGCCTCGCCTTCCGAGGAAATCCGACTCAGATACAACTGCGTGTAAGCGGAATGTTCCTTCGATGCAAACACAAGCCATTTGCCATCGGGTGACCAGCTATGCCATGAATTCATGCGACCGAGGTTGCAGGCAAGGCGCCGTGGTTCTCCCCCTTCAGCCGGTATGATGAACAGGGCACTGTCCGGCTGCAAAAGCATGTAGTTGGAAGCCTGGCAAAAGACAATCCACCGTCCATCCGGTGAAAACTTGGGGAAATAGTTGCTTTTGCCATTCCCGGAAGCCCCTTGGATCGGTTCGGGGACACCGCCCTTCCCTTCATTGAACGGAACACGGTAAAGGTCGTATCGGAATTCTTTGCCGCGTTGCAAGAATTCTTCGCATTCTTCCGGCGTCAACAAAATGCTTCCTGTGTCGCGGAGTTTTTCCAGTTCTGTTGCGCGAGTGCGCGCAAACACCACCCATTTGCCGTCCGGGCTCCATGTTGGATTGCTTTGGACGTAGGTGGGATCGTCTGCGCCCGGCAGCGCAAAGAACTCGCGCGTTTGTCTGTCATAGACGGCAATTATTCCCTTGAGCGGGAAAAAAAGCTGCGAGAACGCAAGGTCAGGGCGGGGAACAAACACTGACCGGTCTTTGACGGTGCTGAGCACATAACGTCCGTCCGGCGAAATCTGTGACAACAAACCAAATGTTTGCCGGCCATCCTCGCGGCGGTAATCGTTCCAAGTGATGATGTCGCTTGTGGCGAGGCGCATTTCGGGCGCAGTCCGGGTTATGATGTAGGACGCCTTGCTGTTTGCGTAATCCACGTCCATTGCCAGGAACCGGCCGTCGCGAGTGAACGAATGGCAATTCCCGCAAACAGGCAGGTTTTCGAGCACGATCGGCGGCGGCTTCTCAGAGTCGATCGATCCAAAACGCCAGCGGATTTTCGATGGGTCTTTAACCGCGTCTTTGAATGGGAGATTGACCTCGCGGTAAAAGAGCGGGCTTTCTACCGCGTCGGGTGAAATCTGCACACGAACCGAAGTACGGCTTACAGGACGCTGCAAATTACTCTGAGACAACCCCGCGATCACGATCTCAACATGCGAAGTTCCCGCTGCGGTCCTGATCTTGCGCCATATCGGTTCCGGAAGACGGTACGGCGGAACCACATTGGCCGCTGCCCATCTTCGGTTTCCACCCTTGAATCCAACCGACCATGAATCAACGCCTTGCACATTGGTTTTCCAGGTCACCACCGGTGCCGGCATGTTGCGCGGAAAAACTGCGCCATCTATTGGATGCTGAACTTCCACACGTCGAACGTTCCCCTCAGCATCCAACGCGGGCGGCCATTGATCCCGGCATGAACAAAGCAAAAGCGTAACGGCAACCGGCGCAAACCATCGAGCGCCTCGCTCCAACCATGCTCGACATCCCTCAAACCACTTCATTTATCCCGAAACAAAGTAAATCGGTCCCCCGCCCGTTTGTCCACTGGCAAACACGCGCGCGCCGACCTGTAGATCGAGCCCACTTCAGAACAACAACGGTTCGTAATCAATCGCCCCGACTGATACTTCCCGCTGCCGACCACTCGAGCATCCGGTTGCGGCTGGGCCGCGCTGAAGTACAATATTCGAGAATCTGCGCAGAAATCGCAGATTAACGGGCTTTCTTCGCATGGTCGGGGATTCGCCTGATCACCCGAAGCGGGTGTTCCGCACGAATATTGGGATACACACCTTCGATGCGGGCCGGGTCGTAATACTCCATTCCCACATAGAAAAACATTGGAATCACCGGAACTTCCTGTTCGACGAGGATTGACTCGGCCTTGCAAAGCAGGTGCTGGCGGTTGGCCGTGTTGGGCTCGCTGTTGGCCCGGCGGAGGGTTTCGTCGTAAGTTTGACTGCGCCAGCCTGTGCGGTTGTTCGGGTTGTCGCTCAGGAACAGGTCCAGAAAAGTATTCGGATCGTTGTAATCGCCTATCCAACTGCTCCGGATCAGGTCGTAATCGAGCATCGCCTGGGCGCGAAGCCACGCTTTCCATTCCAGTTGGCGGAGCTCGATATTGATACCGAGCTCTTTCTGCCACATTTCACGCAGCTCGACGCCAATCCGGCGATGGCTTTCCTGAGTGTTGTATGTGTACGTGAGCACTGGAAAACCGCGGCCGCCGGGATACCCCGCGTCGGCCATCAGGCGTCGAGCCGTGGGCGGATCGTACGGCAGACCGGTTGGCGGCTGGTAAAGACGATCTCCATTTGCGATTCCCGGAGGTGAGATGCATGAAGCCGGCATTTCCCCGCCTCTGGTGATTCGCTCGACGATCCGGCGCTTGTCAATGGTCATCGCCAATGCACGGCGCACGCGGGGATCATCGTACGGTTTTCGCGTGACGTTGACTCTCAGAAAGTACACGCCCAGTGACTGATAGGTGTGGAAATCCGGGCGTTTGATCAACACGTCCAACAAATCCGGCGGCACAAGTTCCTTGTCCCACACAATGTCCACTGCACCCGAGGCGTACAGATTGAGCGCAGTGGTCGGCGACACACAAGAGATCAGATCTATAACTTCGTTCCGTGTGTTCGCAACGTCCCAATAGTACGGGTTGCGCCGAATTCGCACACGGTCGTTCACCCGCCAGCTTTCGAGCGTATAAGCCCCGCTTGCCATGAAAGGCCGCGCGTGAAGCCAGCGATCGCCATGTTTCTCGATCATTTTCCGTGGCACAACCGAGTATGGTTGAAAACTGCATAGATCCAAAAAGAACGCTATCGGCATCTCCAATTCCACGCGCAGATTCTGGCCGTCAATTGCTCGCACTCCAACCTGATTGAAGTCTTTGAGTCTGCCGGTGGCGTAAGCTTCTCCGTTCTTGACGTAGAAAAGCACCCCGCAGTATTCGCTGGCGGTCGATGGCGAAAGAATGCGCTGCCATGACCACACAAAATCGTGCGCGGTTATCGGCTCGCCGGTGGACCATCTGGCGTTGGTCCTGATGTGGAATGTGTAAACCCGACCGTCCGGGCTAATGTCCCATCGATCGGCCAAGCCGGGGATTGGCGCGGCAGTCACAGGATCAAACCTCGTTAATCCCTCGAAAAGCGCCATCGCGATGCGGCCTTCGGCCTGCCCCGTGAGCAGGTGCGGATCGAGCGACTCAGGCTCGGCGCCGTTTATGATAACCAGATCGGCCCTGCGCACCTTGTGATCGCAGCCCTGCGCCAGAATCAACAGGCTGACAAGCAACAAACCAACAGCGCAGCGCGGCGTAACCGCAACCGAACCATCAAGGCAAGATAACGGCGTTCGGTGCGGGTCTGACGCACCATCGCGCCGGACTGGCCATGACAACTCCTTAGTCCGCAGCGAAGAAAATGTTCGGTCGGAAACCGGATTGCTCGAAGGCAAAAGTCTCGTGCGATCAAAGTCTTCGCGATGCCTGCGAAAAGTCCCCAAGATCGCAATATGAAGCTCCCTGGCGATCGCTGCCAGAGAACTTCTGCAGAACTGCATGGTCAGCCCTTAGCGATTTGGCGCAGGGGATGAGCTGCCGGGATTGTTTGTGACCACCGGAAGCGGCGCCTCAACGTTGGTAACAGCCGCGGCGGCAGGTGCGGCAACGGTTCCTGTTGCACCAGCGGCAGGCAGATTCGAAGCAACGCCCGGCAAAGCTGGTAGTTTCACAGCCGGCGGCAGCGTGGCGGGCGCAGGCGCAGGAGCCGTAGCTGCCGCTTTTCTCTCGAGTTCAGTTGATATTACCCGCGCGCTTGCTTTTGCATGGTGGGTCCGCATCACCGAGAGCGTCAAAGAAAGGAGGAGAAAAATGCCTGCGGAGTACTTGGTGAGATTGCTCAACGCGGTACCGGAACCGGCGCCAAACAAGGCGTCGGTGGCACCTGCGCCAAACGCAAGCCCCAACCCGGCTTCCTTTTTCGGGAGCTGGATGAGAATCAACAGCATCAAAAACACGCTGTCGATGACAAGCACTAGTGTCAGGAGACCAATTGCTAATTCCATAATGCTCTTTCGCATTCAGGGTCGCAGAACAGCACGGCGTTCTGCGACCGCATCCACAGTCAAATAGAGTTCTTAATAATGTCCGAGAAACTGCGTACTTCAAGCGACGCGCCTCCGACCAGTGCGCCATCGACATCGGGCTGGCTCATCAGCTCGCGGGCATTCGAAGGTTTGACGCTGCCACCGTACTGAATACGAACGCGACGTGCGACCGCCTCTCCGAACTTTGTTGCGAGCCACCGCCGTATGAACGCATGTGCCGCCTGCGCCTGCTCGGACGTTGCGTTTCGACCGGTGCCGATCGCCCAAACGGGTTCGTACGCGATGATCGTTTCTTCCATTTGCTCCGGCGACAATCCCGCGAGAGACCCGGTCAGTTGTTCTTCCAGAACGGCTTCGGTCCGGCCTGCCTCACGTTCCTGCAGGGTCTCGCCGATGCATATGATCGGTTTGAGAGCCGCAGCGTGTGCCGCAAGAGCCTTGCGAGCGATGAGATCGTTGGTTTCTTTTTGGTACTGGCGCCGCTCTGAGTGGCCAAGGATAACGTACCGCACCGAAAACTCCTTGAGCATCACGGCGGCGATCTCGCCGGTGTAAGCGCCCACAGCATGTTCGCTCATGTTCTGAGCGCCAAGCCGGATGTTCGAATCGAGGATGGCTTTCGAGACTTCGCTCAACGCCGTGAACGGAGGACACACCACTATGTCCACTTCCTTCACATTGGCGAGTTCACGCTTGAGGCCGTTGACGAGGTCGAGTGCCTCGGCAACGGTCTTGTTCATTTTCCAATTGCCGGCAATGATTAATTTGCGGTCTTTGTTCATGCTAATTCACCAACTTACAAAGGTTTTTCCACTGGTCGTGCGGCAGTTGGCTCAGGCTTTGTCATTGAGCGCGGCCACACCCGGCAGGACTTTGCCTTCGAGAAACTCGAGGCTTGCACCACCCCCAGTACTCATGAAGGTGACTTTCGAGCCAAAGCCGAGCTTGTTCAACGCCTTGACGCTGTCGCCACCCCCGATAATGCTCTTTGCGCCACGCTCGGTCGCCTCGACAACTGCCTTGGCAATGTCGTTTGTGCCCTGGGCGAAAGTCTTGTTTTCGAACAGCCCCATCGGCCCGTTCCAAAGGATGGTTCGCGCGCCTTTAATCACCTCTGAATAAGCCCGCACCGTGGCCGGGCCAATGTCCAGCCCGGCAAAATCGTCCGGCGTGTCAAGGGCCGAGTTCACCCGGACCTGTTGATACTCAATGACCGGCTTGCCTTTCTTGTCCAGCTTGTCTGTCTTGACCGGCACAGCAATGACATCATCGACCGGCAGCAAAAACTTCACGCCCCGGCGTTCAGCTTCGGCCACCGCAGCCTTTGCAACATCGATCTTGTCGGGCTCAACCAGTGACTTGCCGGTCTTGTGTCCCTGAGCAAGCCTGAACGTGTAAGCCATCGCACCCCCGATCAACAATGCATCCGCCTTCTCCAGAAGCCGCTTGATAACCATGATCTTGTCCGATACCTTTGCGCCGCCAAGGATGACGACGAACGGTCTGGCCGGGTTATCAAGTTCCTGTCCGAGGTAATACAGTTCTTTCTCCATCAAAAGCCCTGCAACGCAAGGACCACCCCGGCTGGCGATAACGCGGGCCGCGCCTTCGGTCGAGGCGTGCGCCCGGTGCGCAGACCCGAACGCGTCGTTAACGTACGCATCGGCAACACTCGCCAATCGCGCTGCAAACTGCGGGTCGTTCGCTTCTTCTTCGGGATAAAACCTGACGTTTTCAAGCAACAGCAAATCGCCGTTCTGAAGATTGGCTACTGTTTCTTCGACCTCGGCGCCCACACAATCGTCCACAAACTGAACCGGTCGCCCGGTTAACTCAGCCAGTCTCTGCGCCACCGGCGCCAGAGACAGCGACGGGTCGCGTTTGCCTTTTGGCCGGCCAAGGTGCGATGCGAGAATGATGCGTGCCCCCTGCTCCCTCAAAAGACTGAGTGTCGGCAGGGTCTCGCGTATGCGCGTGTCATCGGTGATAACCACGCGTCCGCCGGATTCGTCCAAAGGCACATTGTAATCAACACGGACAAGCACGCGCTTGCCCCGCAAATTCACGTCTCTAATTGTCAGTTTGGCCATTGTGCAAAACTCAAAGTTGAACCCACAGGATACCGAACTTCAGCCCGCAGTCAAAGGGAATTAGAACAGACCGAAAAATCCACTCCGAACCATCCAGTATCAGATCGTTCGCACACGCGTTTCTCAGCTCGGCGCAGCGGCAACCGAATGATCGCGGCGAGATAATGGCGTCAGTCACAAGCTCGGCACTCTTCCGCGCCGCGCTGAACAGAGCGACTTGGTTGCGAGCCGGGCGCTTCGGCACAAATCAAGCGCACAGCCCGCCTTACCTTGGTTGAAAAGTGGAAAGCTCCCCTGCCCTGTCAGGCCCGCTCGAGGTACTTGCCTGTGCGTGTGTCGATCCTGAGCTTTTCGCCGGCTTTGATGAAAAGGGGCACTTGAACAGTCAGGCCGGTTTCGAGTGTCACGGTCTTTTGCACATTGGTGGCTGAATCGCCCTTGATACCCTCAGGTGCGTCAGTGACGGTGAGCACGACCGACGACGGCAGTTCAATCTGAACGGCTTTGTCCTCAACGAAAGTCACTGTCACGGCAGTGTTCTCAACGAGGTAATCCTTTGCTTCACCTACGATCTCCGGGGACAACGTGACTGTTTCGAATGTGTCAGGATCGGAGAAAACGTAATCTTCGCCGTCCTTGTAACTGAACTCCATCTTCTTCGACACCAGTGGGACAACGTCAACCTTTTCGGTCGAGCTGAAGCGCACGTCTGAAGATCGTCCTGATCGCACGTTCCGGAGCGTGACCTGCACAAAAGCGCGCAAATTCCCGGGCGTCCGGTGTTGCGCGTCCAAAACGACGCACACTTCGCCGTTGTAGATTATCGCCATTCCGCGTCTCAAATCATTTGCCGATGCCATAATTGATAAAACAAAACACGCCCGTTCACCGGGCAAGAACTGTCACTTAAAAGAGCTATAATACCTCCTAAACCCTGCATGGCAAGCTCAAGAATTTATCTGTATGCGCCCGCTTCCAGTGCGGCACGGTACATTGCGACGATGTTCGCCGGCGGCACATTCGCCAGAATATTGTGGACCTGCTGGAAGACAAATCCACCGCCGGGCTTGAGTGTTTTCACCTGGCTCCTCACGTGAGCATCAACTTCCTCTGGCGTGCCACCCATTAGAACTCGTTGTGTGTCGCATCCACCCCCCCAAAACGTGATGTCTTTCCCAAAATCCCGCTTCAACCCAGACGCTTCCATCCCTTTGCACGAAATCTGCACCGGGTTAATTGCGTCCAATCCGGCTTCGATCAGCCCCGGAAGGAGTTCGCGCACTCCACCACAGCAATGGAGCATTATCTTGATGTGCGGGGCCAGTTGCTTCGCACGCTGCCACATTGCTTTCTCGCGCGGAAAAATGAATTCGCGATACATCTTTGGCGAAATCTGCGGGCCTGTTTGCATCCCAAGGTCGTCCCCGAACAGAATGATATCGATGTATGGCCCCACCGCGCCCAGAAACCGCTCGAGATTGGCCATGTGCATCTCGGTGACGCGATCCAGAAATTTATGTGCCTGTTTCGGTTCTCCGGCAAGCAACATGAAAAAACGATCGTTCCGATACAGGAACTGGCCCATCTCGAGAAGATTGCCACCGAACAACCCAATGATTGCCCGCTGAGTTTGAGACCGGAGCCGGCACGCGCCCTCGCGAAGCACCTCCGGGCCGTCCGAACCTGCCACTATAGGTCCCGGCGGCGAAGCAATACCGGTCCACATGCTTTCTCCAAGGTAATCCTCGATGTGATCTATGTCGTCTTTTTCAAAGAACGGCCACCATGTCTGCTCGAAATACAGCACGCCGTCCGGCATCTGTGCAATCACGCGCCCGCTTGGCGACAGAACAACCCAACGACCTTCTTCGCGCCGGAGCCTGACCCACGATGGCATCAATCCCGGGGTTCCATCAGGCAACACCCATTCCTGCCAGTACTTGTCTTCCAGTGCGAATGCACGACCGAGTTCGATCGTGTCCACCGAAAACATATCGAGGACATCCTCGTCCACGACGGCGATTTGCTGGACCGGATCGTAAATCCGCGGAGGTCGCGGATCGAGACCGAGATGTTTCCGGAGCTTTGCGTAGGCGATGGCCGATATGCCCGACGATCTATGGCCTGACAAGTCGATCGGAACACGATCAGGCTCGATGTGCGCGATGGCCGAAAGCACCCTATCACGAGAAGTCAGCGTTGTGTTGTTACTCACAAGCATGGGCATTAACCGCGATTTGAAACGTGGTCAAGCACGATCATCAGCCCGACCATTTTCGCAGCGCGGCGCAACACAGCACCGATCTTGGAACGAACGCCTTTGGCTTGCCGCGGTCGTTCGGTTGCGGCTGCGCCGCACTGAGCCAAGGCTCGGCCCCGGAAATGAGCGCCTGTTATATGATCAGCCGGCTTGTACCCACGGGCAGGTCAAAGCAAAACACAGATTTGCCGTTTTCACGACACCAAGTGCCGCTGACAAGTCTGAGTCTGTCGCCGACTTCTCTAAATGCGGTCGTCTGTTGATCGGTCTGCAGTTTTGGCTCTGCCGAGACAAGCCGGTGCACCTCGACCGTAAAATCCCGACACGCAAAAGGTGCGTCGAATCGGCAGATCCCAGTTTCAGCGGTAACGCGGGTCAGTTCCCTCGCAGCCCAGTACCGTGCCAGTTCGCTCAATTTCATCCAAATCAGGTTGTCGTAACGGGCATGCAATCGCCGAACGACTTCCTGAAGAATCTTGAATCCAAATTCATGGCCGTTCCAATAAATGCCCGTCCAATGGCAGAGCATCATTGCAGGTTCGCCCCTTTGGATAACATCAACCATTCGACCTGTCTTGAGGTCGGAAGAAATGAAGCGGTCTGCACCTTCGGGTTCGCTGCAGTCCCATCCGCCTGTCCAATCTCCAGTACAACCGATTACGCTGACAACGCATTTCGGGTCCGGGCCATCCAAACCCGATGCAAGTTCAACGCGTGGCGCAACGCTTTCATCGCCTCTGTCGTGCACGTCCCGAAAGTAGTGCGGGACAGACGCGCCGAACACGCCACGCACGGCTTCGAGTGTGGCCTGTGCAAGTTGCGGTCTTGCCCGGCTTCCGAAACCGCCCGGTGTGGTAATACCTTCGCATGTGAGACCGGCGTTCTTGAGTATCTGGAGTGCGCAAGCGAGATAATCAGCGAGTTCAGCGGCAGATTTACCCGCGCTCCAATCCCAGTTTTCCATGTAGGTAAGCGAATCGTCCGGGTAAGGCTGGCCGGTGCGCAGATCGATCACCCGTGTGTGCGTTATCATCTCGGGATGGATGTCCCAGTTCTGTGCAACAAGAGTACGAACAAGGCCGAGGCTGTCCTCCAGTTCGCTGTGAGACCACCCGGGAAGAAGACGATCAAGCCGTCCCACGCATGCAGGGTAAGGCACGACGCTGTATTTACCTTTTACGCCCGTGGCGATGCTCCATTCTGCGAACCTGCGAACGAAGCTGTCCGGGATTTCCGCTGGCCAATCTCGCCATGGTTTTTTGTAGGCCGGATTGTTGCCGCGGTGCGCGCGATCGAACTGCGGCATTGCAAATCTGTTCAGGTTAACAAGGCAGGTGGAATCATCGATGATCAGGCCAACCGGAACACGACATCGTGGATTGAGAATTGCAATGCCATCGGCCTTTGCCGGACGCTGGCCCGGCTCTTGTGATTGCGAATCAAGTCCTCCGATTGCGAGCGCCGCAGCCGCGGCACGCGATGCCGTCCCGATGAATCCCCGCCTTGTCACTGTTCTGGAAAGCGGATTGACGCTGTGGCTGTAAGAGTTGTTCTTCATAAATTAGAAGCCGGTTTCGATTTCAGATTGTGCTGGTTTTGCGGAGCCTCCGCAATATGTCCCAGTACGCCCCGCGTGCGCCGTTGCGAATTGCTTCGATCAGTGGTTCGTTGTTGTTGTAATTGTATCCGGGTGTTGTGCCGACAGACTCGGGGAGAAAGAAACGCGGATCATCTTGAACAAGACTGCTCAAGACCGAGCGTGCATCGTCGCCCAATTCAGGCGAAAGATAAAACACCGGCTCGAGCATTTCCGGATTGCCGGCTGTTGGGCCGTGAAGCGCACCGTTTCGCATGGCGGCTGCAATGGTTTTCTGATCCGCCAGCCGTGTGCCCGGATAAAGCCTGACGCCAAGCGATACACCCACACAGTCAGGATCCAGACGCCGCATAAGCTCGATCGTTTGTGCGACGGTGTGAAACGTTTCACCAGGACCGCCGATCAGCAGATCAAACATGAAGGGAATTGAATGTTTGTGACAGACGACAGCCGTGCGTTCAAGGTCATTGGCACGAAAATGCCTGCCCAATCTGGCGAGCATTTCGTCTGACCCGCTGTCAACCCCGAAGTTAATGCCTGCGCAACCGGCGCGTTTGAATTGGTCTGCTATGTCCGCCGTGAACGGGACCGGCGAACAATAAGCGTACCAGCGAATTCGTTCGCCCAAACCTGCTCGCACAATCTCCTCACACACGGCAACCGCATGTTCCAGCGGAAGATTGAATTCGCTATCGCATGTATGGAGATGGTCCACGCCCTGATCAAGCAAAGTTTCCAGCTCTTTGACGACCCTGGCCGGGGGCACAGTTCGCACTCTGCGGCCCTTCGCGATTGGATCGGCGCAATAGCAACATTCCATCGGGCAACCGCGTTTTGTTTCGAACCCGCCCTGCCCGCCTTCTCTGAAGTAACGAGCATTGTCAATAAACGTCCTTGAACGCGGCGGCAACAATCCAAGGTCAATTGCCAGTGGTGGATTCAATCGCACTTGCTCGCTCATGCGATAACAAAGGCCCGGAATGCCTCGCGGGTCATCGTGCCTGTCGAGCGCATTTACGAGCTCGACAAAGGCAAGCTCGCCATCACCTGCGATGCCGAAATCAGCCCCGCAAAACTCAAGTATCGCAGCAGGCGCAACGGAATAACCCACGCCACCAAGCACGATCGGGGCCGCAGCGAGAGAACGCAAACTGTTCACCAGCCTTCGCACTTCCGGAAGAAAAAACCTGCGGCTCGAAAAGTAACAGTCATCCGTGTTTCTGATCGTGATCCCGATCAGGTCAGGCGAAGCAGCTTCAAGCCGGCGGCGAATTGCTGACTCGATGTCCGGTTCGAAACACAGGTCCAACAAAACCGGTTCGTGACCTGACGCAACAACCGAGTCAGCGATGTAATCGATGCCGATTGGCGCAATGGGCGGCTTGATCGTGTTCGGATTGATCAACAAGACACGCATGCAACGGTTGCCGGACAAACGATGCCACAACCAGGCAATAGAGGAAACATAAACCGCGAGACCCTAAGCGCGGCGCAGCCACACCCAAACGCTCGAGGCGTAACCATCGCGCTGGTTGCAGTAATACCGCTGTGTCGCTCCGCGCTGAGCGGGGCGACTTCGTCGCCTTGGAGGGGAGATGCGAGTCGGATCAGCGGACGAACAGGTCGAAGGCAAAAATCACGAAGGATCTGCTGATCTGCGATTTCCGCGCAGATTCTCAAAAACAACAGCATGGGCAACGGCAAACAATTTACCTTGCGGGAAATTTGGGCTCGTGTATTTTGAAGCCTGTTTCCGGCACGCAGAAAAGGCCGGAGCTGTCGGTTGTGGGGTCGTAGCTCAGTTGGTAGAGCGTCTCGTTCGCAATGAGAAGGTCAGGGGTTCGACTCCCCTCGGCTCCACCAATTTAACAGCAGATTAGGGGCAGGAGGAGCCTGGCATCGCTGCTTAACAGGCCCGACCGGGGGAAGCCAGCCATGAGGCCGACGTCAAACGAGGTCACCTTGTACTCGATACCGGGCTGTGAGATGTGCCGACAGGCCCGGGAGTACCTTTTGAAACACCGTGTCCGGTTCCGCGAGGTCAACGTGCTTGTGCACCCGAAGGAAGTGCTCGAGTTTGTTAGCTTGTGCTGCCCTGTTTTTCCCATCATAGTCGTCGGCGACAAGTTCCTGGTCGGTTTTAGTCGGGCGCAGCTATTGCGCTTGCTGCGTGTGAGCCGTCGATGAAGAAGCCACAACAAAGCGCAGCCGTAACGGGATGGTTCCGTAGAAGTGACCGCGCAGGTTGCGAGGGGTTTCATTGCATCCCCATCGGCAAACCTGAGCTACGTCCGGCCAAAGCGTTGAACGATGGGAAAGTTTATGTTTGCTTCGCAAATCGTCGAAGGTGAAAGTTCAGAATTCCTGCTCATAACATGAAGAAAACTGCTTTTTTCGGTTGGCTGGCGCTGTCTCTCATCGCGAATTGTGCCGAGTTGCCTCAGTTGGTCATTCCCGAAGGCGTCGGCGTAAACATACATTTTACCCGCGGCCACACTGAGGACCTCGACATGATCGCCGCAGCCGGGTTCAAGTGGGTCCGGATGGATTTTGCATGGTCCGGCATCGAACGAACCAAAGGCATATATGATTGGTCGGCTTACGAAGAATTGACCGACAATATCGAGAAACGGGGACTGCGCGCCCTTTACATTTTCGACTACTCGAATCCTCTTTATGAGGAAACCGTCGTATCCAAGAACCCAATCACCGGACAAGAGAGCAAAGCCACCGCGTCACCGCAGAAACCAGAGAGCGTCGCAGCCTTTGCGCGCTGGGCCGCCGCTGCTGCTGTGCATTTCAGAGACCGAAATGTCATTTGGGAAATCTGGAACGAACCAAACATTTTCTTCTGGCAACCCAAACCCGACGTGCGCCAGTACTCGACGCTCGCTCTCGAGACCACACGTGCGATCAAGGAGGCAAATCCGAAATCGATTGTAGTAGGACCTGCGACATCCGAAGTGCCAATAAGGTTTCTCGAAGGCTGCTTCGAATATGGGCTGCTGGACGTCTTCGACGCCATCAGCGTTCATCCTTATCGTGACTATCGGAAACCGCCGGAAACGGCAGCGGAGGATTACGTCAAGCTGCGCGAGCTGATCCGCCGATACGCCAAGACAGAAGCCAAACAACGCATCCCCATCCTCAGCGGCGAATGGGGATATGCCACCCATTCGCGCGGTGTATCGCTGGATACGCAAGCCGCCTTTGCAGTGCGACAGCAATTGGCGAACCTGCTGGCCGAGGTTGCGTTGTCCATTTGGTACGACTGGAAAAACGACGGTCCGGACCCGGATGAACGGGAGCACAATTTCGGCGTGGTGACGGCAGATTTGAAAGCCAAGCCTGCATACACCGCCATCAAAACCCTCACAACAGAGCTGGCCGGGCATCGCATTGTGCGGCGAATCGACGTTGGCAACGCAAACGATTACGTCCTGCTGATGCTTGGGCCGGGGCAATCCCGCAAACTGGCGGCATGGACAACCGGCGATCGACACACGGTCTCTGTCAAAGCCCGGGTGGGCGACGGCGCAGAAATCTCCGGTGTAACAGGCCTTGGCGAAAAGGTCGCTGCGCAACAGATTTCAGATCGCAGTGAACCCGAATCCGGCGCCGGCCAATCGCCTGCGAACTCCAATCTGGCGTTCGGGCGTGAAAAGTTGGTGCTGGAGCTTGTTGCACTGCCCATGTACATTCGCCTGAACAACGCAGTTGTTCTCGAGTGAACCGGACGAAGAATCGGTGTCAATCACTTCGGCATGCGAACGTCGAATCGGTCGGTTGGGATTCCCAAAACCATGCGCGCGGTTGTGTACCGCGGGCCAAACGATCTGCGCGTCGAACAAATCCCGGTTCCGCGAATCAGGTCGGATGAACTTCTTGTGCGTGTGGGTGTTTGTGGCGTTTGCCCCACCGACATAAAGAAAGTGATTCATGGGACGGTACCGCCGCCGCGAATATTCGGCCATGAAACCGCCGGTGTGATTGTGCAGGTTGGATCGCGCGTGCGCCGATTCAGCGTGGGCGATCCTGTTGCACTGCATCATCACGTGCCCTGCATGAACTGTCACATGTGCAGGCATGGCGCATTCGCCCAATGTCCGACTTACAAGCGCACAGGTGTCACCGCCGGATTCGAACCCGCAGGCGGTGGCTACGCCGAGTACGTTCGGGTGATGTCCACCGCCCTGCCGGGGGTTGTGCGGATTCCAAGACGAAACTCACTGATCGAAGGGGCAATGCTCGAACCAGTGAACACAGTCCTCAAGGCCGTCAAACGCCTCAAATTGTTGAAGGGCGACCACGTCCTTGTCGTCGGACAAGGGCCGATAGGACTGATGTTTACCCGGCTGCTTGCGTTGCTGGACGTCAAAGTCGGCGCCACTGATTTGATCCAAGACAGACTTGCTCGAGCAAGGTCGTTCGGGGCCAAGCGGGTGTGGCGAGGGGATGATCCCGGCCTTGCGAAAAAGATATTTCAATGGACCTCTGGACGTGGCGCTGACGCTGTCGTCCTCACGGTGCCAAGCGAACGTGTCGCATGCGAAGCAGTGAGCTGGGTCCGCGGAGCCGGACAGGTCATGGTGTTCGGGCATACCAAGCGGGGCGCTCTTGCCGAGATCGATCTGGCGGCGGTTTGCGTGGACGAAAAGGATTTGATCGGCAGTTATTCTTCAGACATCCTGCTTCAAGACGAGGTCGCAGAACTGGTGTTTACACGGAAGCTGGATGTGCGTCGGTTGGTTACGCACCAGTATCCACTCACACAAACCGCGTCTGCGATAGCGCAAGCCGCTCAACCCACACCCGGCACTCTGAAAATCGTTGTGAACCACCAGATCGAAACGCCAGTGGCCGACGTTCGCCCGAACGACTCCACGAAATAAAAGTCGCCTTATGAAAGTCTTCACAAGATGCATGTGCATGGCAGCGATCGCAGCAATCATTCTGATTTGCACAGGCTGCGCTGCCCTCCTCCTTGGAGGGGCAGCGGCAGGCGGAGCCGGCGCGGTTGCCTACGTGCGCGGCGAGTTGCAAGCAACACTGGATGTTTCGTTGCCTGAGGCGTGCAAGGCGGTGGACAGCGCCGCCGCAGCTCTGTCGCTACGCTCGGAAACAGCAACAGAAGACGGGCTTCAATCCAAACGCCTTTTCCGCATGGCAAGTGGAAAGCGAGTGACAGTTCAGTTGAATCGAGTGACCGACCACACGACCGCAATCGGCATTCGCGTTGGCACATTTGGAGACCAAGCAGCGTCCCAGCAACTTTTGACAGAAATCCAAAAGCGCCTCTGAATGGCCAAACGGGACTGAATTTCAGTCTCCGCTTTTTCGAAAGCTTGCTGTTGGTCCGAACCTGGTCCGGTGGCGCGCGTCTCGGCTATCAAACCACGAATACCAGTTGAAGTTGGGCTCCGTTAGCCGAAATGGGGAAAAGAATGAGACTGGCTTTCGTTTTTTCGCCTCTTTTCGTTTTTTTCGGCTGTCACCGAAAAATCACTTATCGATCTTTTCGGCTCGCCGAAAGAAGGAAAAGCGAACGAAAAAATGCGGTCGTCATATTGTTACTTCTTGCGGTTCTGCTCCGGATCGGCGAGGACCATCGCGCTCACGACGCGATTGCTTTCTCCAACGCCCTGGGAGAACCCACGCCTTCTTTGGCCGCTCTCATTTTTCTGCTCCCCGTTTTCCTACCAACGATTCTTCCGCCCTCTTTCCTTTCTTCGGCTGTCCTTGAGAATTCTATGTAGCACGAATCTGCGCAGCAATCGCAGATTCGCCAATATAGTACTCTACTGAACCGACACGGACAGTTTCTGGCCGCTTTCAACGGTCAGCGGTGTTAGGAAGTTTAATCGCACCCAGCCACCGCTCGTCTCGATTTGTGCTCCGCATTCGCTGCCTCCCACGTCAACGCGAGCCTGTTGAACCTGGCTGCTGACCGGCAAGGCAAACCGGCGAAGACGCAACCGGCCTTCAGCAACAGACACATCATTGCGCTGGGTTTGCCCGACGCGCTCCTGTGCCAGCACGCCCCACCCCTCGGTACCGCACCAAAAGGAGGCAAATCTCTCGGGTTTGTAACGCGGTTCGATCGTCAAATGGTATCGCGGGCCGTCATAATGCCAGCCGCTCAATGCAACAAGAAGCGACCATGAAGACATCGCTCGAGCGTAATGGCCGCCGCATTCGATTTCGTTCCACGGGTTCCGCATTATCGGCGGGCGCGGTATGCCGTCGTACCGTTCCCGGGCAGCTTTGACAATGGCGAGTCCCTCTTCGACAAGGCCTTCATAAATCATGTGGGCGGCCACTTGATACTCGATCCCCGTCCACACTTCATCCGAATAAAGCATGACATGGGGCGGGCGGCCGCCCTTCGGCCATGTGCAGATAATCAGCCCTTTGTCGCCCGCACCGGCAAATGCACGGGGCGCATGTCTCCATCCCGTGAGGTCCGTCTTGAAGTTGTATCGGAAGATGGATCGAAGTGCCGAAACAACCTTGTCCTTTGGGAGTACATAGCCGAGCCCGAGTTGATGCGCCCACCACTGGCCGATTAGCTGGTCGGACATGCAACCGGGGCCGACTTCTCCGGGCATCTTTTCGTAGCCGGGCAGATGCTGCTGGAAGTACTCGCCGTTCCAACACAGATCGATGAGGCTCTTTTGACCGCGCTCGAATATTTCGTGCCAGCGCTCGGCAGCGGCGGTGTCGCCGATTCGCCGCGCCCATGCTTCTCCGGCAAGAAGCGCAGCAAGATAGTAGCCGCTGATAAACGTGGTCACGCCGTGCAGAGCTTCGTCATACGTGTTCCATTGGTCGTCTTCGAGGTAACCCGCAGGCCGTCCGTTGTGTGATGAAGCGTCGCGCTGCACGAGGTATTCGACGGCTTTGCGCACCCGCGGCCAGTATTCCTCGAAGAACCGCTCATCGGTCGAGTTAAGGGCTTCGCGATAAGCTTTCAGCACGCAACTGGCGTGGCCATCTGCAAACGGCTGTTCGCCTGTTGGGCGGGGTGGCGACGGCACCTCGGTGCGGTTGTTGATACCGCCGTCCTCGCGTTGCTGATGTTTGAAATCGATCCTGCGCATTTCGCGTTCGAGGTCGGGAAACAGATGCGCAAGGGACTGCTCATATCCCCAGACATGCGTGCAGGTGGGCTGACAGCATCCGTTCGATCCTTCCCAGCCATAGACATCACCGTTCTCGATTTGAAAAACAACGCCCACGTGCCGGGTCGTGGCTGCGTTCGCGCTGATGCAATCAAGCAACCACCAAGGCAATGTGCCGCTGTGGAACAAATCCTGGAATCGCTCGGTCTTGTGTTTTAGTGCAGGCCACGACGTGGCGGCGCTGCGCATGACCGTCCGTGCATCCTGCCATGTGGCCGCGTAATGGCATCCAATCCATTTGCCGGCATCGTTGTACTTGTTCGGGAAATGCCACGTAAGCATGAATGGCACTTCGACACTTTCCCCCGCCCGAACGACCACGGCGGCTGCCAATGCGCCACGTGACGTCTGCCCTTCCGGCGTGGGTGACGACGGCATTGCATTTGCCATTGGATCGAAAGCGCCATCAGAACTGAAGCGATCCCATGCACCGTCCCACGAACCAAACGAAACAAGAGCTGTCACCTGAGGAGTGTTCCCGGGTTTGCCGCCAGGCGTTTCTGAAGGCTGGCCCGTAAGAACACCCAGTCCGACCGTGCCGAATCCCATTGCCAACTGGTGCTGGCCCTGCATCCGAACAAAACGCACCCCCAACAGCGAACACAGGAATTCGTATGCGCGTTGGCGTGGCGCAACAAACCCCGCATCAGCAGGATCGAGAACCGGTCCTTGCACAACGGCCACTTTGCCCTTGCCCAAAGAACGAACAAACAGCTTGCGCCCGTCCGATCCCGCCTGCTCGGTCGAATCGGGTTGGAATGTCACACCGGCGAACTCGACGTGGGGCGCGCCTCGAGTGCCGGTGACACCTGCGCGAATGCCGCTGAATCGGATCGGCAACAGTTCTTCGAGCAGTTGGAACGTTGCACGGTTCGCCGGGTCATCCGAGAACACAATCTGGTCCACATTAATGTGGCCCCATGGGCCCTTCTGTTCATCCACTATCTGGATGCATGCTTCACGTCCGATAAACTCACGCACGTCCCAGATGGCAGGTTCAAGTTTTTCGTTGTTCTTGCCGGATGTGGCGCGGACCACACGACCGTCAACAACGAGGCGGATTTGTGTGTTCGCATGACTGCCGCCACCGACAAGGAACCGAATATACTTGCGCTCGATCTTGAAAGGCCGGCTGATCAGTCGGCCTTCCGTGTCGTCTCCGCCGAGATACGTGTTAACCAACCCTTTCCCATGGAACCCAGTCACACGCTGCTGATTTGGCAACGTCCCACCCGCGGGCGAAGCCCCGAACGCCGAGCCTTCGACCTTCCAATCCCGATATCCTTGTTCGAAATCCTCGAACAAGATGTCCGGCCTTGAATCGACGCGTGCGATCGGTTTGCCATCTGTGAATGCCGCGTAAGCACGCAAAAGCGGCTGATCAACCCCGCCAAACACCAACACCGCTCCGGCATGAACAGCTTCTTCCGCGGCGCGCAGGACGGGCTCAGGGGTGTTTTCTGGTGCATCTTCGAACCAGATTATTGTCCGGGCCGGGTCCGCGACCTGTTTGACTTGAGATGCATCTGCCCCCAAAAAGGTCACCCTCAGTTCGCGGGGCCGATCGGTCGGGGGACTGTCCAGCTCCTTGAGGTTCGCACTGGCAAGTATGTCAACGGGCCGATCGACCGACGCAGCTTTGCCAGCCTCCGCTCTGAACAACAAACCTGCGAAAGCCTCCTCAGAGACAGGTTCGTTCACATTCCATCCGCAGCCGGGATGACGATTTTGTTCCATCGTGCCGCGCGCGTCGTACCCGACAGGGTTTTGCATGAACGCGGCGAGAGACACGGTTATTGGTTCGGTGCCGGGGTTGGTCAATCTGAAGACCATAGCTGCAAGCGGCATCGATGAAACGCGCGCGTCGAGGGGCACAAAAGGGCTGAAAGCCGCCAGCTCGATTTTCACCGGGGGCGCGTCGTCGATGAATCTGAGTTTTGCGACGGGATATTCGCCGGTCATTTCAATCCGCGCGATCCGGGGCCAACTTGGCCCGCCTGCGGTCTGAAGTAACCGCGCAACCTTCCCCGCTTTCACTGCAAAGTACAAAGGCACATGCCCGTCACGCAAAGTGTTGAACAGTTGCCATGTAGTGAACTGGCCGTCTGCTCCGATCTCGAGGTTGCCCGTGCCTATACCGCCAAGATGAAGCCGCGCGTCGGTGTGTTTCTCGGAGGTGTAAACTCGGGGTTCGCCGCGCGCAAACAGGCTTTCCTTCCATCTGTTGAACTCCTGTTCGGGCATTGAAAAAACTGCTCTCGCGCCCGGAGCAAGAAAAACCCCGGCGGCTGTCACGCCCATGAGCTCGATGAATTCACGCCGACTATAGCCTTCGGGCGTTGGCGTGCATCGCCCTGAACATGCACATTTTCGCATCAGACTGTCTCCGGTTCTGCTTGTTCACGTACCACATGTAAGTGCCACGGAAATGGCTGTGATATTAAACGCGCCGGTATCCAGCTCGAGCCGAGGGACAGACCCTCATTTTCTCCGCAAGATAGATTGCCTGCATTTTTCTAAGGTCCTCCTCGACGGTAGAGCTTAGGAGTAGGTAATCAAACTCCTGCCAGTGCTCGATCTCGCGCCGGGCGGCTTCGAGTCGTTTTGCAACGACCTCCGGTGCGTCCTGTCCCCTGCGCTGCAATCGTGCCGCCAGTTCCTCGATCGACGGCGGGGTCAGGAACACCGTGACAAGCGCCGACGACAAAAGTGTGTCTGTTCTCGCAATTGTTCTGACGCTATTTGCGCCCTGGACATCAAGCGCAATCAGCACATCTGAGCCATCTTCGAGCAAACGCTGCACCTCGGAACGCGGAGTGCCGTAGAGATGATCATAAACAACCGCGTGTTCGAGAAAGTCGCCTGCCGCCAGCCGCTCTTGAAATGTTTTCGTATCCAGAAACCAATAATCCACGCCGTTGCGTTCGCCCGGCCGGGGAAGGCGTGTCGTGCAAGTTACGACCCGCTTCAGTCCGGGAGTTGAAGTCAGCATTCGCTGGCAAACAGTGGTTTTCCCTCCGCCCGAGGGCGCAGAAATAAGTAGAAGTATCGGCCGTTGTGGCTGATTAATCATCGCTCGTCAATGCAGTAAAAAAGTGATCCGGAACCGCCGTCTGGGGTGTCATTGAACACCGCCACGGCGGAAAGCCTACCGATATCAGCCCGCTTGCCAAGTCATTAGCCCCGAAATCTCGCTGGAATGAATTGCGGATAGCTTTTGGCAGGTACGCGGCATGGTATGATTCCGGGCGCAGACGAGCCACCACGCAACCACGGATTCTGCTGATAGGAGTCAAAGTCCCGATCCGTGCTCCGCCCTGAATCTGTTCTAATCCGGTGACGCCGTGAGATTTCCGGGTTCGAGGTTGGCCTGGCGCCGCAGCCGCCCTTGGCAGTCAAGGTAGCCCTTGGGTTGAGCCGGTAGTAGAGTTCCACACGAATGTTCCTACGGCTCGGGCCGGCAGGCGCGTCACAGCATTGCTGCCGTTCCAACTGATGGTCACCGGTTTGTCCGCGTGGTTGTTGTTCACCACGACAACCATTATCTCCCCATTCGGGTTTCGAAAGGCCACGTGGGCCAGTGTCTTGTCGTTCCCCGCGCTCGCGATGCGTTGTCCTCCGCGACGGATGAACTTCATGAACTGGCCGTAGAGCAAATAGTCGAAACGCTCTTTGGGCTTCAAGGTTGTGGGGTCGAGCGTGATGATCGTCCGGCTGGCTTCGAATGGGCCATTGTTGGGTTTGCCGTTGTCATCCAGGATTGTCACCCAGGCATTATAGGCAGAGGCGCAATTCCGGAGTTTCTCGACGAGTTGGACACCACCTCGGAGACCAAACACCGAACCTTCGGTGAAATATACTGGTTCCCTCTCCCGCGGGGACAGGCACGGAGTTGATTTTAGGGGACGGTTCGAGACTCAGAACTCCTGACCCCCGAGGCTGTGACTTCAACTGCCGTGGAATTTTCCTGATACCACCACGCCTGTAGCTGCCTTGGAAATTAATGGGTTACACGCGCAACCCATCGCTTGGTGGTTTCAGGAATGGGTTCAGACTAATTCCACGGCATCAGGAGACCTGAGACTGTTGTCTTGAAGCTGTTCGGGCATTGATGCCAATCTCACCTCCCCCGTGGGCGACGAAGTCGCCCCTTTCAGCGCGGCGCGGCGGAGTGCCAAGCTTGGAACGAACGCATTTATCTCGCCGCGATCATTCGGTTGCGGCTGCGCCGCGCTGAGAAATATGCGGGCCCCGGAAATCTCGCCGGAATGAAGTATTGGGTGTCTTGGCCTGATCAGGCGATGGTGGTGCGCGGCATCAGTCCATCTCGTTCGGAACCAGTTTCTCGAGCTCGGTGATGAGGCGGCGGAAGCCCCTCCTGCACGGTCTTCCAGAGGATGTCCAGGTTGATCTCGAAATAGGCGTGCACCAGGCGATGCCGCATTCCGATGATCTTGTCCCAGGGTATGCCGGACGCTTCGGCTCTGGCGTCCGGGCTCATCTGATACGCCGCCTCCCCGATGATCTCCACGGCCTTGACCAGCGCCCACACCAGCTGGCGATCGTGATCGAGGTCATCGCGGGAGCGGTGACGAACGAAACCGATGGCCTCACGCGCGGCGTCGAGAATGTGCCGCACCCGTATTTGGTCATTCGGCTGCATACTGCACCTCAGCTTCCGCGAGAACGTGATGGCGAAAATAGCGACTCAGATCCTCGGGGGTACGCAGGTCGACCTTGCGGCCTCCCAACAAATCCGACAGTTCCCGCTCCATGGCCGCGATATCGAACAGGGTGGGAATATGGTCGGGCTCGAACTCCACCAGCAAATCAATATCGCTGTCCGCGCGGAAATCGTCACGCAGCGCCGAACCGAAAACCGCCAACCGCCGAATGCCCCGCTCGCGGCAATACTTGGCAAGGGCTTCTTTCGGAATGGATATCCTGCTGTTCATGGCTCCACCACCATCACCTTCAGGCTCTCGATGCCGCGGTCATCCACAATCTCGACGGCAATACGCTTGTGCCCGCCGGGCTCGAAAGGCAGCGACACCATTCCGCGATAGGCCTTGATCAACTCCTCGTCGATCTCGGCCTTGAGGTTTTTCGCCAGCCGCGCCCAGCCTTCGTTCTCGCACGCCATCTGGAAGAACACATGGCGCCAGTAGAGACTACGCCCGTCGTAGTCGGTGTCAAGCAGCCAGAGGGCGATCTTGTCCTCGCCACCAGATGCAATGCCGCCGATCTTGATGTTGTAGTAGTCGGAGCCGTGCACCAAGACGCGGTACAAGCTTGGTTGCTCGATGTTTCCGCTGGAAACGGATGGGGGAATTGGGTGGAATAGGGTCTGGATACGGCGACACCTGAAAAGAGATTAGATAAGTTGTTGGGGCTTGGTGAGAGCTGGCGGGTGGTTCGAAACTCTTGCCTGCGAACTGTTCGTCCGCCGATCCCAATTGCAGGTCCACACAAGGCGACGAACTCGCCCCTTTCAGCGCGGCGCGACGGAGTGCCAAGCCTGGAACTAACGCATTTATCTCGCCTCGATCATTCGGCTGCGCTAGGCCCTGCTTGGCGGAGTGGCGGGGACACTTCCCACCGGTCTGCATCAAGGTCAATCGTAACACTGGTACCGTCTGCAAAGGTGGTTCTTTGTTTGCGGCGGGAAACGTCGAGAAACTCATGCTTTGTCATCTCGAGGAACGCGACACGCCGGTGCAGATCGCACATCGCACGCACGCGTTCCAGTTCCGAGGACGACGGACTCATGCTGACGTACGGCATTCCTCCGTTCGCCAGTCCATGCAGATAACCGAGGTCTTTTTCAGGTATTCCCCATGCGCCTTTCTCGAGCGACCACGGGATCAGCAGCGCGTCATGGTACACAAGGTTGAACAGCGGAACCGGAATGCCCATTGCCGGGCCGTTCCCGGGCCCCGGCGTCAGCGCAAAAGGCCCGTGATGGACAAGATCAAGATGCCGAACCGACCAATCACTTGGTTCCTCGGAACTGACGACGCCGCCCCACGACCTCACAAAATCAAGGCATTCACCCCTGTAACGCAGACAATCGCTGCGCGTCACAGGATGCTCCGACGCGTAGCATTCCTCCGGTGGAACAACGCTGAAAACGTCCAGATACGCGCCTTTCAACTTCACGCCCGCAGCCAGAATTGCGCCGTGGTTTTTTCGGACGTGACCGGGCGCGAGGCTTGGGCAAAGGATTGACTGGCGCCCGCCAAACCACGTGCTCCCGTAATACCGGGTTCCGTTTTCATGCAAAACAGCGTGTCGATCGTTGTACGATCTCGCGTCGAGGTAATAATCCCGGTATTGATCATGGATCGCGAACACGAATCCGAGCCGGTCGCACGCTTCCGCGAATTGTCTCATGCCTTCCCAGCCGCCCGCCTCCGGGCATGGCGGTAGTACATCGGGATGCAAATTGTCGTAGCCGCGCAATCCCCATCCATCCAGATGAACATAGGCGTTGGTGATCCCTGCTCGAGCCAGTGCTTCAAGGTCTTTGGCGCGTTGGCTGAACGTCACAAGCTGGTGATTCTTTGCCGGATCATCCTTATGGTAGTAGCTCGACTCCGGCTGGATGTGGTAAAGGATGCTCGTGTGAACCACCGGAACTCCAATCAACCGTGCAACAACGGGATTGCGTGCGATCTTTTCCCGCAGCGAGACGAATCGTCCCGTGGCAATGGCGTGGCGCCTGTACCTCTTGGCAAGATCAACGTAATTGCCGTCGTCAAAGAAACACAGCCTCGCCCGGCGCGGATACGCGAAGCGCCCAAGCGAATGCACCCAACGCGGTCCAATCCGCGTCGGGCCGCCGGCCGGGTGTTGGAAATGACAGCCTCCGTCGTCGGGCGTCTCGAGTATGATCAACAGCGCTGATTTACCGTGCTGGTGCCCCCACCATGGCTGGTACAATCCCCGCCCAAAACACATCGTGTCGTACAGCCAAACTTTCTCCGGCCAATCTTTCGGAAGAAACATCCCTTGCATGTAAGGCACGACAGTGGCGTCGAACGACTCCGGCATCAGCCCGCCCGGCCAACTGCATTCGATAACCCGGTCCGCACCATCCGAGGCGATCAGTGTCGCAACAAGTTCTTCCTCCGCCGATTCCAAACACAAGAAGAGTTGAACGCCCAAATCAAGCGACTCGGAGCCGGCGACGAATTCAGACAGCTCGATCTTGATCCCTTTCTGAAAGCCATTCTCGTAAAGAGATACAGACTTCCGCTTTGCGCCAGCCAGCTCGAGGGTCAAGGGTTTCCCGCCATGCAGAACGACAATGTCGCCCGGTGACGAGCCTGCCATGTGCCAGACTTTTGCCGGTGTTGTGACTCTGACGGCAAGGTTCGAATGAGCAAACTCGACCTGATGTTTGGTCCCGAGAATCCGGCTCGACCCGGTTTGCTCGTCAATGATTACGCGGGGCAGATCAGGACTGACCTGGGCAACCATTAGGTCAACAGCGACAAGCATCGCCAGCAGCACACCCAAGTTGCGGGGTAACTTTGTCATGCAACCACCCTAAATTGCCGTACGGTCATATATCAAGTTCGGGCGTCAGCACGGGCGTTTGACGTCTGTGTTGTCCATTGGACGCGGCGGCGGGTTTTGGAGGGCCTTGTAGATCCAGCCCTCGAGAGGCCTGAGCGGCTCGAGCCAGCAGTAAAACGGCGAATACACAAGACGCAGTCGCACTATCGACAGAAACATCACCAGCGAAGTCCTGAAGTACCTGACCTTTGATCCGATATGATCGGTCCACTCGACAGGCGCCTCGATCATTGAACATCCGGCCCGTTTGAGCGCGTACAGCAGGTTGACATCAAACGCCATGTCTGCGATGTGTAGCCATGGCAGAACCTTTTCAACCGCCGGTCGTCGCATAACCTTCGCGCCGCACTGGGTATCCCGAATCCCAAGGTGGAAAAGCAGTTCAACAAGCAAATGAAACACCTTGCTGGCAAGCTGGCGGTGGCTCGGCTGGTACTGGTGAATGACCGAACCCGGGACACGACGCGATCCAACGACGCAGTCGTACTTTTCACACAACTCGACGAGCTTGAAAAAGCTTTCCGGGCCGGTTGCACCGTCTGCATCGACATAGCCAACCAGATCGAAACCTTCACTCCGTTTCAGGCCTTCGATCAGCGCGCCGCCCTTGCCTATCCGCTCCGGTATGTCGATCCAGCGAATGAAAGGGGCTTCTTGGGCGATTTTCTTTGCAAGATCGAGGGTGCGATCGGTACTTCCATTGACCACGACCAGTATTTCGAAATTGTCCGGGTAATGTTTGCGGGCGTATTCAGCGTAGCTCCGCAACGTCGGTTCAAGACGTTTCTCTTCGTTATGCGCTGGGATCAGCAACAATAGCTTGGGCCGGCCCATGGCTCTTGTTTAGGACAATCGGATGTCCAAAGCAAACCCGAACCGCTCCCTGTTTGCAGCGCAGTAGGAGAGCCATAAGATCAAAGAGAATCATTGTTGAAGCTTTGGGTGAACATGGAACAAACGTCTCCGGGTTATAACAGGTTTGATCGCGGTTTTATGCGCGGATGCCGACGCTGCCTCCCGGCGTTTGCACCTGCCATCGGTACGAGTAACGATAATACAGAAGCAACACCTGTTGAACGGGCGGCACGTATGGCTGGACGTTAGAACCCTGGCCGGAAACGTTCGCTGCCACCGCGCCATCAGAGCAAATCGTGACAGATCCTCCGGTACCAGTGGCAACACAGTCGGCCCATTTCAAGTCAATGCGACCCGACCCGGCCACAGCCTGTCCGTTCACATAAACCGGCCCCTGCGCGTTTTGAAGATATATTGCCATAAACACGTGCGGTCATGATTAAACCAAACTCACATTTGACGAAATTCGAGCGGCTGCATGCCTGCCACCAACAGCTCGAAACTTGCGCCGGGCTCGGGCTCGATCACTTCAGCAGACCACACCGTCGATCCTTCAGCGGCCTTCCGACGCACATCCGCATTTGGATCCCTTATCCATACTGCACCTCTGACGTGTCGAAGCAAGGAAAAAGTCAGCCCGCCTTCCCTCCAAACCGCCGATCCTTTGTTAGCATCCGAAGCGACCGCACGAACTGGCTCGGGTTGATCCAGATTCCATTGTTCGATGGTTGAACGCGCCTCAGGAAAACGGTCGTTTATAATGGCGAGGAGATGGTTGACAAATGCGACCCGTGCATCCCGACAAACCCGGTACGCAGCTTTTGATCCCCAGAGATGCATGCAATCCGGATTGCGACGGATGCAGACTCCGGGCAAAAAGGCCTCCGTCAAAAAGCCAATGGACTTGTTGAGTCGAGCGGCACACATCGGCAGCAAACGCTGTTCAGCAAAAACCATCGGATCATTCAAGAGCACATTCGATTCGGGACATTCAAGAACGCGAACTCCGGCTTCGCACGAGTATCGTTCCATAAAGCCGATTGCGGTCTCAACATATAGCTCCTTCAACTTCGATTCCGAGAACGCAACTATTGCAGCGTTTACCGGGTGAACCGTCCAGTCCCAGCAAGACTGCTCGAATCCGAATCTCTTAAATTGCATTTCATCGGCTTTATACCAAGGCCAGTTGCGGTCTTCGCGATGAAGCACTGTAACCGGGCTGGCTGGTTGGAGTGGGTGCCATAACACCGCGTCGAGGTCAACACAAACGCAGGGCGGTTGCATAACCTGATGGGCAAAAAGTTTTCCGGCAGCCCAAAACACCTGCGCGTCAAGGTCGGACGGTACTTTATCCAGCTCGGTGGAAACGCCCCCGTTGTATGCCCAGTCGAACCCCGCCTTTTTTGCGAACGCTGCACCGCGGGAATCGGTTATCAGTCGTATTTCCGAATGACGTCTTATCTCCAGGATGCTCAGCAACCATGTCAACGCTTCGAAATCCCAAACAAACAACTCCTGAGAATCGGGCTGCACGTCCGGCCTCAGGAGCGGCTTGGTCCAGAAAGAATGGTAATGGATCATGGCCGGGTTTATTCCTGCAGGTCCTAAGAATATCGAGGTGGTGTTTCAAGCGTCCACGGCACCTCATAGACCTGGACGGGTGCCGGGACTCCTTCGAGCTTCAGCGGTTCGAGCCGGATGAAAGTGTCGGCCAGTTCGGGTGCATGTTTTCTGACCTCTTCGAAAGTTGAGGCTGTTAGAACCACGCGGTCAGGCCCGACGTGTTTTTCCAGGCGGCTGGCGACGTTAACTTCGCGCCCAAAAACAGTGTAGTTCGAGATGTTCGATTCCGATCCCATGAATCCCACGGTGACACAGCCCGAGTTTATGGCGCTGCCGACATGCAACACCGGGAGCAAATCAAGGATCGCTTTGCCGTCAGCTTGTCTTGCAATGTTGTCCTGCTGGCGCTGTTGATTCTCGGCCTGCCGCTGTTCATTTAGCGCATGGACGGCCCGGTGTATTGCAATGGCTGCCTTGACGGAGGCCAAGGCATGGTCTTCCCTTGCGACTGGCGCGCCCCAAAACGCCATTACGCAATCGCCGATGTACTTGTCCAGCGTACCGCCGTGCAACTTTATCACATCGGCCATCAAGGTGAGATAGAGATTGACAGTCTCGAGTGTTTGACGGGCTTCAAGGTCAAACAAAGACTCCGCCGCCGCACTGCCCAGATTCCGTTCTTGGACGCGGGCGAGAACCTGCCGATGTTGGTCTTCCATGAATCTTGTGAAGCCGCGCACATCGGCAAAACACACTGTGATGTTCCTGCGTGCGCCGCGAAACGACGATAGTGGTTTCTGGACGAGCAGGTTGAAAATGCTCGGCGAGACAACTCTCCCAAATGCCAAGTGCAATCTGCGACGCTCTGTGCGCTCAACCACAATCCTCCAACTTAGCAGGCATGTGTATGTCATAACAAACGCGCCCCCTAGAGGAACACCTACCGGCAACCAATAGCGACGCGCAACGTAAAGCCAACACGCCACAGAACAATACACCAGACATAGAGCCGCCATTGCGCCCAAACCCCACAACGGGCTCAATCGCCAACCCGAAAAAGCCGCCGCTACCGCCAAGCAAACAATCAACGCGCATTCCGCCATCCAGCCCGTTCGGTATATGAACCGGTCCGTCAAAAGACTGTTTACGACAGCCAGATGAGACAGATAGAGAGGCGTCTTGTCGCTGACAGGTGTCATTCCCCAATCGCTGGCGCTTTGGCCCGAGGCAGCAAACCCGACGAGAACCAGCCGTCCGGCCAAGCGGCTTGGGACCGGCCTGCCGCCTGCCCTGAGCAAACTATCGATGTAGTACTCAGCAAATGCACCTCCAAGAACAGCATCATCAGGATGGCGCTGCGGACGTTTGACGCTCCAGTCGATGTAAAACCGATTTGCCGAATCAGTCGGAATCAAGCGTTTGAGGCCTGTTTTGTTGGTCAGAAGGATGCTGCCGGGCTGAATAACGGCATGGTCAAGGTCAAGCCCTGATGCTTTGGCCGCCATCACAATCCCCAAATGCCAAACTCGTTCCCCGTATGCCTTGTCATCAACATAGGCAGTGGCCTTTCTGAACACGCCATGCACCGAACCACGACCCAGAATACCGTCATGTCCCAACGCAAGTGCATTCGTTCGGAAAAGTTCCGGTACCAACAGCAGCTCGATGTCCTTGTCACTCACGTGCGCCGGTGTGGTCGCCAGCACAACGTTTCCCGCCCTGGCCAGTTCACGAGCAAAGTACTCGTCCGAAGAAAGGTTCTCGACCCGGTTCTCGGCGTAATCGCGTTCAAGGTCGAGAAAAAAGAGATCCATCCCAACCACCTGTGCGCCTTGCGCTTTTAGTTCACTGATGACACGTCCGTACACGCTGCGCGGGAACGGGAACCGGTGTCTTCCAAGCTCCGGTTGATTGAGCATCTCGAGACTGGTTCCGTCGAGCTCGACAGCGGCCAGATTGGTTGCAATTGGGAAGCTGAACCGCAAAGCAAGCTTCGCTCGCAGATCGAATGTGAGAAGTTCGATCGGTTCAAGGAAGCCCGTGGCTCGAGTGATGCAAAGTGCCAATATAACGCCCGCCGCGATGCAGCAGGGGAGCAGTCTTATGAGCCGCTCTTTCACATAACCATTGCCGCATACCTGGCACGTGCATAGCAAGCAAAAATGCCGCGTTCAAACTCCAAAACAGTCGTATGCTTAACGAAAGTGCGGACCATCGCTTCCACATGCGCAGCGCTTCAAGGCGTACCGGCCCGGAACTCTCACCGAAATCAAGTCTCGTGGTCTTGGTCTGGTAACACGGTGAGATTTCCGGGCCGGGCTAATGATCATGCGCACCGGCTTCTGAAGGCCTGCCGTAAGAAGCGCGAACCTGCTGACGCACAGATTCGGGCACGGTTTTCAACAGGCGATCGAGTTCGTCGCGGCTGAGGTGTTGCCGGAGCCATTCTGTTCCGCGTTGCTGGAGCCGAGGGTCGGCATCTGCAGCGACCTTCAACATGAACACGCCTGTCAGTTGGCGCGGGATACTTGACTGCTCGAACACATCGACCATTGCAGATCTGACAGGCAAAGGTTGATTCGGATAGAGCTCGGCGAGTTTGAACGGCATTGATGGATTGGCCTCAGCCACGGAAGCAAAAGCTCTTTTTGCTCTGTCGCGACTTTTGCTGTCCGCTGACCCGAGCATGGCGAACAGCGGTTGCAACGAGCCCAGATCGAGTTTGCGCAGCACGTGGATTGTTGCGGTGAGTTCAGTGTCACTTCCGCTCGTTGCAAGAATGTCGAGCAAATCCGGCAGCGACAGTTCAGCCTCCCTCTCGTGTTCGGCCAGAATTGAGAGAATGTACAGTCTTGCGTCCTGGGGCGCGGTCTTGAGTGCCCGCGCAAGGACTGGCAGGGCGTCTTTGCCCATGCGCGAAAGGGCATTGAACGCAGCGAGGCGAACAATTGGACTGCGGTCGGCAAGGGCATTGACAAGGTCAGGTATGGCGGGCGCTGCGGGCGGACCAATCAAGCCGAGCGCTTGTGCAGCGCGTTTTCGATGCATGTCGAAATCGGACGGTTTGAGGAGCAGATGAAGTTGGCGCTGTGCCCAACGCGGGAACCGGGGGCCGATCTTTCGGTATGTTGAAAGGAGGAACGAATCTCTCCGGTTGAGGATGTGCCTGAGTGTTTGGACTGCGTTGGTGCCGGCGAGTGTTATGGCCTGTTCTGCGGCGAGGCGTGCTCTTTCATCCGAGGCGTCGAGGTCTGCAAGCCATTCTGTCAGTGGCCGTCCGTTAACCGCGATGGGCGGCTTGCGAAATGCGTCAGCGAGCAGGCCAATCCCGACAGCAAACCCCAAGCCGGCAAGAAGGAGCAGGAACAACCGGCGTTTCGTGAGTGTCATGAGAAAGTCTGTGTCTCGGGTTAATTTGGATCATCTGTCCGGATCGACCTTGTACCCGAGCGCGCGGAGCCGTTGAAGTTTGTAAACAAGAGTGCGCCTGCTTATGCCAAGGGCGCGGGCGGTCTCGGTCCGATTGAACTCGTGCTCGTGGAGTGCCTTCGAGATTGCCTCGAGTTCAATTTCTTCGAGGCTACGGGCTGACGCTGAGGATGGAGTCAACGTGTCGTCCGAATCCAGTTTTGTCTGTTGGATGCGGGGAGAGGTTTGTGCCGCCTGTCGAACTCGAGCAGGCAGGTGTTCGGGAAGAACCAGTTCGCCCCGGGACAGCAACGCAGCGCGTTCCATTGCGTTTCTGAGTTCCCGGACATTGCCCGGCCACGAATAATTCTCGAGACAATCAATCACCGATGGCGAGAACCGGGCGCGGCCCTGTGTGAGCTCGGCGAGGAACTGGCTGGCAAGCGGGATGATATCTTCGCGGCGTTCACGCAGCGGCGGAATGTGAATCTCGACCACATTGAGCCGATAGTACAAGTCCTCACGGAACCGGCCTTTTTTGACTTCTTCTTCGAGATTTCGATTTGTGGCGGCGAGGATTCTTGCGCGTGTGTGCAATTCCACGTTCGATCCGACGCGCTGAAAACAGCCATCGTGTGTAACGCGAAGGAGCTTGGCCTGCAGATGGGGCGACATCTCAGCGATTTCATCGAGAAAGATCGTGCCGTTTGAAGCCAATTCGAATCGGCCTATGCGTTGGGCAACTGCGCCTGTGAACGCGCCTTTCTCGTGGCCGAAAAGCTCGCTTTCAAGCAGCGTTTCCGGAATCGCAGCACAGTTGACCTTGACCAGCGGACCGGAGGCGCGGGGGCTCCACAAATGAATTACTTCAGCCACAATTTCCTTGCCCACCCCGCTCTCGCCAGTGATCAGAAGACGGGTTTCAGATGGTGCAACCAGGGCCGCTTCACGAAAGACAGCCTGGGTGAGCGGGCTTTCGGCGACAATACCCGGCGGCAGGCGTTTCTGTTCGAAAACGGCCGGGCCTGCTCCGGAAATGCCGGTTGCTTTTCGGACAAGAGCAAGGAGTTCGTCAAGGTCAATGGGTTTGGCAAGGTAATCGACGGCACCATCTCGCATTGCGCCAACGGCATCGCGGATATCGGCATATGCTGTGACCATCAGGACCGGGAGTGCTGAGTTTTGTCTGCGTGCCTGCCTGAGGGTTTCGAGTCCCGACATGCCGGGCATGCGAACGTCGGAGATCATCATGTCGATTTGCTCCCGGCCAAGGATGTTGAGCGCTTGTTCGCCCGAGGCGACCGTGATGGTTTGGAAGCCCTGGTTTCGGAGGAACGAGTCCAAAAGGCTTCGTTGACCGGGATCGTCATCTACAATCAGGATGCGTGGAGCGTTCACGGCTCCTAGTTTACACGAAGCATGCCAGTGTCAAGCAGCAGGCGCGAGTCTGAGATGTGAAATGCGGAAAACGGCGCCGCGCGGCTGGTTGGGAAGGCACTCGATATCCCAGCCGTGTGCGAACACAATTTGCTGGACGACGGCAAGGCCAAGGCCGGTCCCGGTTTCGTGCGTGGTGAAATAGGGCTTGAATATTTCGGTGCGATGTTCCGGCGGCACACCCGGGCCGTTGTCGCGTATTTCGAGCACAGCTTCAGCAGGGCCGGTCCGTTGGGCCGCGACCTGGATTTGCCCCTGGGCCGGGACAGCCTGAATTGCGTTGAGGAAGAGATTGAACAATGCCTGGCGAAGTAGAGCTTCATCGGCTTCGATTCGCGGCAGGTCTTGTTGCACTTCGAGCTGGACAGCTTTTTCTTCGAGATCGTGGGTGAGTGCACGGGCGACTTCAGCGATAACTGCGTTGAGATCGACAATTTTCCGCCGCACTTCTCTGGGGCGTGAATAATTGATAAAGTCATTTAACTGTGAAGTGACACGATCTGTTTCTTCGATTATCTGGCGGGTTTTCTGGCGGACCTCTTCGGGAACCTGATCGAGCTTCGAAATTACCTGGGCCATTCCGCGGATGATGTTCAGCGGGTTTTTGGTTTCGTGAGCCAGACCGGCAGCGGCGAGGTTCATTTCCTTCAGGCGCGCATTCAACTCGGCGGCGCGTGCGAGTCTGACTTCCAATTCTGACGACCTGAGCAGGCCGCGCCATGCGAGGCCAAAACTCATGGCGGCGACCGCGCCGAGGGCTGTAATCAAAGCACGGAGCCACAGGTCGTGACTTGCAGCGGCCCGGACCGGTGCGGTCGAGAGCATCATGACGAAGCTGTGAACACCCTGTTTTCGAATGGCGGCCTGGAACTCCTGCTCGCTCATCCAGAAGGGGCGTCCGAAAGCCGGGCGGTTTGGCGGTCCGCCGTCTCGTCGTTGGGTACCGCGTGGTCGCGCCGGATCACGCGGTCCGCCCGGAGACATACCACCATCACCGGCGCCGTCAGGCGGTTGCTGCGGCGCATTGCCATGCCCGCTTGCTTCCGTTTCGCGGTTCGCATCGCGTTCGCGCGGGAACATCGGGAAACGATTTGTGCCGGAGCGATTTGTGCCGAACGGATTGTACAGTTCGCTGCGGGGAATGACCAGGGTTGGATGTGAAGATTCAGGTTCGGAGGCGACTGCGGTGACGTTTGTCCCCAGATCGACCAGATTAAGCAGCGTAACATGCTGTGTGCCCCAGTGGGCACCTGTGGGAAGCCCTTTCACGTCCAGATCGATTGGTTCGCCGGCGGCAGCGACCACTTCGCCGGCAGCGTTGAGGAGCGCGACTGCGTTCAGTTCCTCAGGGTTGATCAAGGCGGCCAGCGCCGATTCCAGCCGCTCTCGAGAGATGATCCCGCCGAACCGCCGCTGAGAACGCATTACGAGTCCCACTGTGCTGGAGATGTCCTTTGCGCGGTTGATCAGAGCAGCGCGCGCCTGGGCACAAACTCGCTGGTGCTCGATAGCCTGCCAGACCACGAGCAAGAGCCACGCGGCCACAATGCCGGCGTAAACCCATGGCGTCCGTCGGCTCATACGGCGTTCAAGCTAAGCGTTCGACTGACCGGTATGCAAGCCATCAACGTCTTGTTTTTTTGGCTGGTTTGGCTTTTGCAGGCGGGCTGTTTGTCACAGGCGGAACATTGCCAAGAAACGACTCGAGTTCGCTTTGTGTGAAAGCGGATTGCGATGCGCTGGCTGCGGAACGTTCGGCGCTTGACATGGCTGCAAGCTCGGTCGGCGTATCTACAATGGTCGGAGTGAGGAATATCAGCAGCTCGGTCTTGGTATTGTTATCGACGCGGTGACGGAATGCTGCGCCGAGGAGCGGAATGTCACCCAGCAATGGTATTTTGCTTTCGGCGCGTTGATTCTGTTTTTCCATGAGACCACCAATGATGACGGTCTGGCCGTTGGGGACAACCACCACCGTATCTGCCGATCGCGAGTTGATAACCGGGGAACTGATCGTTCCGCTTGGGCCGCTTGAAGTTGTGACCCACTGGCTCTTGTCTGCGAGATCGGAGATTGTCGGTGTTACAATCATTTCCACCATGCCGTCCGAGGTTATGAACGGAGTCACGGTCAACTGAATTCCTACCGTCCGGTAGGTCACGGTATTATACTGATTACCGAGTGTATCGAACCGCGTGCCGCTTATGATTGGGACCTCTTTGCCCAGGCTGATGGTTGCCTGCTGGTTGTTTCGGGCAAGGATCGATGGGCGGGACAATATCTCGGTTTTTCCGGCGCGGGCTATTGCGCGGAGGGTGGCCTGGTAATCGTTCGCTAGCACGGTGTAAAGGCCGGCGCCCGGTGGTATCGGTGCAAAGCCGGAAATCGGCTGGTTGAAGACATTGACGTTTGAATTGACGACACTGCCAAGACCCGAAATGCCGAAGGCGTGTGCTGCGCTGCCTTGTGCGGCGCCGTTGATCGACCTGCTGATTCCGCCCTCGACACCGATGTCGAGGTCCTTGCTGTAGGTGGCTTCCATGAAAACCACTTTGATCAGGACTTGCGGCGGGCGGCGGTCGAGGTTCGTAACGACGTTGGCAATGTACTGCGCGGTTTCCTCGTCGGTTACCACCACCAGCTTGCGCGTCTCCGGGTCGCTCATGAACGTGGCAGCGCCTATTGAAGTTGCGCTCGGGTATGTGGTGCTTGTTCGCCCAAATCCGCCACCCGCCCCGAACTGGGCAAGGGCTTGCGATGCGGCCACCATGGCCAAGACGGCGGTCAAGCCAACGACGGCTTTGGAAGTTGATCTCGAGGTTGACATGGTATGTCCTTTGGATTGTTGGTACTGATTGAAAACAGCTATTGTGGTTGAGTTATTGTCCTCCCATTCGCATGCCGGTGTTACCGAAACCAGTGCTTCCCATTCCGGTGCTACGACCGAACCCCATGTTCATGTTTTGCTGAGCGCGCGTGTTCAACTGTGTTCCAGCTCTGTTCTGGCGGGAAGACCGCGCGCCGGTGTAGCCGGCGCCATAATTCTGAGCCGGGAAAAGGCTCTGGAGGATTTCCTGGACCTGTTCGGGGTCGCTGTTCTGAACATCAAACACGAACACCTTCTGTTTTCGTGACGGATCGGAATCAAGATCGGCGACCATGGCCGCGATCTGGTCCATGAGATTTCGAGCGGCGCTGACCACGACCGATCTGGTCCGCGGGTCGGGGACAGCAACCACGCGCGATTGCTTGATAGCGCGTTCGCTGGTGTTGGCCGCGGTTCCGCCTCTGGCTCCCCCCTGACCGGGCATCATTCCGCCAAATGGCCCGCCGCCAAATCTGCCACCGAACTGGAACTGGCCCCTGCCGCCCTGTTGGCTTGCCGTCGGGTCAGGAAACAGGCTGGTAAGAAGGCTCGCCATTTCCTGGGGGTCCGCATACTGGAGGTGGAAAACCCGCAGCTCGGTAATCTCATCGATGTTTTGGTCGAGTTCCGCGATGAGCCCCTCGATGACCGGCATTTGATCTTCCGGCGCGCTGACAACGACGGCGTTGCTTCGTTCATCAGCCACGGCTGTGACACGTGGTTGCGGTGCGCGCCCGCCTGCAGGTGCGGTCATCTGCGCAGCGTCACCGCCCTGGCCACCGGGGCCGCCGCGCATGAAATTGAAGAACCGCCCTGGCCCGCCCTGTTGATTGCGGTTCTGGGTGGTGTCCTGTTGAAACAGTTCCTTTATCACATTGGCTACGGACTTGGCATCGGCATACTTGAGAACCGCAACTTTGACTTTGGAAACACTTGCGATTGCCGTGTCCAGGGCCTTTACGATCTCGGCGATTCTGCGAATGTGGCTCTGGGTATCGGTAACGATAAGCGAGTTACCCCCTTCGTTGGCGACCATGGTTGTTTGGACAAGCGGCTGCAAATCGCGGCTCAATTGCACTGCGCTGATAAACTTGAGCGGAATGATTTGGGTCACAACCTCGTCTGTGACCGGGATTTGCTGGGGGTCGCTCCCGGTAAGCACCGGGCTGTACTGAGACTTCATTTCGCTGTTTGTAACGATCTTCAGGAAACGGCCTTTGAGAACAGCGGCATAGCCGTTCTTTGCAAGGACGGAATTGAGCACTTCAACGGCCTCTTCTTTTGTAAGCGGCTGGTTGCTCCAGACATCGACTTTGCCTTTGACGTCTGCGCTGCCGGGCATGATGATGAATCCGGCAGCCTCGCTAAGGTAATTGAGGACGAGCTCCAAAGGCGCGTTGCGGAAGTTCAGGCGCAGGCTGCGCTCGCCATCGGCCGCAACATGAGTGGGCGACGGCGAAACTTCCATTGTTTCCTCGGACACCCCGGACGAGCTGTCGGAACCGGGTTTTGCAACCTCTGAGCCGGTACTTTCCCGGGTAGATTCCCCGGTGTTTCTCTGTGCATCGGCGGGTTCTGCCGCCTGCGTTTTCTGCACAGCCGCGGCGTTGGGACTATCCGAGCCGCCGCCGGGCCGGTCAGAAGGCACAGCGGCCGGCTGTGCAATGGCGCCGGTCAGCAGGACCAGCGCCCAGCCGAACATAATTGTGATTGTTATGCGCGTTTTCATCGTGCTTCCTTTTCGCGTTGCTGCATTAGTCTTCTGACGACATCGTCCATCTCGGGGCTCGAAGTTGTCCTCGAGCGGTCTGACGTGCCGGTGGGCGATGCGGTGGAACCCGAGCTTTCCGAGGCGTAGGAACCACCGAACTCACCCAAAGTCCATTCTCCCTCATCCTCGCGTCGCATTTGCATTCCGACCTTGAGTTCTTTGACGTCGTTTGTGCCGGAAGCGAGCTTGACGCGGTCAGGCGCGATTTCAAGGACGGTGTAACCGGCGATGGTGCCCTTGGCGCGGACGGCCTTTCGATAGTCGGGGCTGGTGCCGTCAAAGAACGCAAACCGGCCTTTATCATACTCTAGTATACCCACAAGGCCGAACGAGTCCACACGATTCGGTCGTCGTCTTTCGGTCCTGCGTGACTGGCCTGACCTTGTGGAATTGAAGATGTTTCTCTCCGAGATGATTCTGAACGTGGAATAATCCGGGGCAGGCGGGAGTTTTGCGGGTGCGTTTGTGGACTCGGCGGCGAACGTGGGCAGAATCGCCGCCAGAACGGCTGTCAAAAAGGGCAAAAGGCGGGCGCCCCTCTGCAAACTCGCAGCACAAACAATCTTTGCAATGGCAGAAGCGGTGTTCATTGTGTTTGCTTTGGGTTGAGAACAAGACCGCTGACCTGGAGCGCGAGCGTAATCTGCTGGCCGTTGTCGTCCCTGGCGGTCAGGTCAAGATCCTGGATACGCAGAGCCATTGGATCGGATTCAAGATTATACAAAAACCTTGTGATTGACTGGAGATCGCCACTGGAATCGATCCGACACTCTATCACTGCTGCGTCGCCTTCGAGGCGTTTCCACGCAGGTTTGACCGAAGTTACAGTGGCGTGGCTTTCCTGGGCCCAGCGATCGATGGCACTGCAGAGCTGGGCTTGCGCCGCTGAAGGATCGTTCGTCAGAACATGCGGCCTTCTGACATCCCACCACGATTGGATCACCTGGGCGCGGTTTAACAACTGGTTGCCGCGCACGTACGATTCACGCAATTTGGCGATTTCGCCCGACCGATTCTTCCATGCACCGATCAACGGCTGCACAATCAATCTGTCTGCGGCCAGCAAACCGACGGCGCCCGCGGCCAAAATTGCCAGTAGCTGTTGTCTGTTTTTCAGGTCGATGTTCATGGCTGTGCTGGCGGATTCCATTGAAACTTGAAAGTAAACTGGAGCGGAGTCTGGCCGCGCATTGTTTCGAGCTCGACATTCCGAACTCCCTGGACATTGCGCAATTGCTGGAGAACCCGAAGCAACGCCTGGTTGTTGCGCGCCGTGCCCGACACCGTCACCGTGCCACTGTCGCGCAGTTGAATTGACTTGGCCGACACAGCACCGTCTTCAGGAAACACCTCGGACAATCTCCGGAGAATCGTCAGAACACGGCATGACCTGTCGAACCATGGACGGTACCGCACGATCTGTTCCTGGAGTTGTTCAAGGCGTGTCACCTGCGGCCTGATTCCAGCCCACTTCGACCGCCAATAACTGAGTTGAACCTGCTGGACCAGGAACGCCAGCAATATAACTACGGCGATGCTGCCGGTCACGATGCCGACGGTAACAAGTTTCCGGGAAGCGTAACGAGAGGCGATTTGCTGCCAAATGCTGACTTTCGGCGGCAAGAACTCGAAAACCGGTTTCTGCCCGCTCAACCATCTGACCGCAAGAGTCAACGCAGGAGAAATCTCCGTGTCCGGCGGCACCGACAGCCCGCACTCGGTATCCGTGCTGCATCTGACCTGTTCGACAACAACCCCGAGAGGTTCGAGTCTGGGCCGAAGCTGTTCCGCGAGTTCGTCGGCGGCGTCGTTGCGCCCGAATATGCGCACGTGTTTCACAACATCGCGCATGTCAATCGGCAACTGCCCCAGCGTAATGCGCAGTTCGCGAGTAATATGATCGATCTGAAACCGACCGTCTTCGACTCCTTCATGCTCGCCCACACCTTCAATTGTTCTGAGAACCGCGATGCCGCCGCCGACGCTGATTTGCATTCCGAGATTCTGTTCACCGGGCAGCAAGGCGATAATGCCTGACTGACTTTCGCCGTCTCTGGTTTGCAGCGCTGTTATGCCAAGGGAAAAGCTAACGGGCTTGAGTTGAGCCGCTTTCAGAACCGTCTCGAGCCTCGTCACATGCTCTCGCGGCACGGCAACCTGCAGGATGTAAGATTCGCCAGCGGGGGTTTTATAGCGCGAGCTGGCCAACATGAGTGATTCGGGGGGATACGGGAACCCGCGCTCGGCCTCGAGTTGGAGAAAACTGGCAAGGTCTGCTTCCGGAATGTCTGGCAACTTGGTTGAGAGAGTCAGCACCCACGCAAGCGGAAGGCCAACCACACAAACGTGCTCGCGGATTCCGGCAGAAGCGAGATGCTTTTGGATTTCACGCCCAACGAGAACAGGGTCGTCCGTCAACAGATTGAGTGACAGTGGCGCGGTCAATGAGTTCCGGATTTCGGCGGAACCATTGGTGCGCCTGACGAGGACGGCCTGCATCCCGCCCCCTTCGAATGCCAGTCCAAGCACTGACCCACCCGGCTGCCTGCGGTTGCGCAGGGCCAAACTGCGCCCCGCAAACCGCAGTTGCAGCTTGCCGGTCTTTGATTCGGACCTTTCGGTTGATGTGGTCTGGGCGTCACTCATGCCACGTATTTCTTCTTATATTGTACGAACCTGTGTTTCATCTGACGGTTCCCAAGATGCGCGCTGCTGTTGCAGGATCTGTGCCGCTTACCAGTTGCAATGCCTTGCGAATCTGAGGACCCAGCGGCCAGCCGAGCCTTGTCAGGTCTTGACGGTACAGAACCTTTGGCGTGCCGTCGCACATGTCGATAACAAATTTCACCCTGCGAAATCCCCGCCCGTAGTGCCCGACAGCAGCAATGTCGGCAGTGTACTGATAACTCCGGCTTGTGATATAAGGACCGGCCTGAATTGCACTTTGGCGATCGAGAACATTTGCGATCCATGCGACCGACCGCAAACTGGCCGGATTACTGATCCGGTAAGAAACAAGCGCAGGCGCCATGTTGCTGCCAATCCCCGGCACACAGGCAAGAACAGCCTCAGAGGCTGTGTTCACATTCACGAGGCCGGTCATGTAGCTGACGTTTGTAATGGCGATGTAATCTGACACCTGAGCGAACTCGTCTTCGGTCATGCCACTGATCAAGTAAAACTCGAGCAAACTTCCGAAACTGGGCCTTGGGGCGGGCTGTTGAGCTGGTTGGCCTCCAGGTTGACCCTGTTGGCCGCCCTGGCCGCGCCCGCCGCCCTGTTGATTCTGCTGGCCGCCGCCGAGACCGACGTTGAGGAGAATTTCGTTGGCGCGCGTTGTGCCGAAGCGCTGCTGGAGCAAAGTCGCAAGGTCAGCCTGAGCATTGGTGCTGGTGACATCAATCCGCTGAGTGCCGTCAAGGGCGGTGTTGGGTTCCCGGCTCCATATTGTCAGGTACTCGAACAACCCGGGGTCGAGACGTCCGTCGGCGTTGTCTGGCGGGGCGTTGGCGTCGCCGTCGTTTTCGTTGAACTCGAGAACGCCGTTCATGTTCATGTCCTCGCCATAGAGGACGAAATTTGTCATGCCATACACAAGCCGCAGTTCTTCGACGGTTTCGAACGGCGCCTGTTTGCATCTGTATGGCGGGATGAAGTGCAAGTAAATCTCCGGTGGAACACCGACTTCGAGGTTGGTCTGTGAGGCGTCACGCCACGTGACTATGTTGGCAGCAAGGTCGGGGGTCATCCTTGGCAGGCACTCGAGCATGGCTGCGGTAGCGGTGTTCAGATTCAGCTTGCTTGACTCATCCACAAGACCAAACGAGGGGTAGTCCGGCCCTGTTTGGAGCATGTTTGTGTTACGTCCGATGACCCAGAACATTGCGTTGCCAACCTGAACAGCAGCTTGTTGGTAGCTGAGGAGATCGGGCAACGAAGCGCTGTTCGTCTGAACCGTGGCAAGCAGATTTGTCAGATAGCGCAAAGCACCTTCGATTGCCTGTTCTGCTTCGATGCCCGCCACGTAGTTGTCCGCTGCACGGTATTCGGTGTATGCAGATTGTGCAAAGTAAAGTGCCAGTGCCACCAGCCCAAACGCAATCCAAAGGACTATCACCAGCACAGAACCGCGCTCGCGATTCCTTGCAGTCGCAAGACCGGCGGGCACACCCGGGCCACTGACGGGCGCGGCAGCTCCGGTGAGCAAGCTACAGGAATTATTCTGTTGTACGATTCCCGTCATGTGCTGGATTGCGCGGTTTGGTTGGTTTGACTTGTTTGATTTGTTTGGGACTGCACGTAGATGGGCACCACAAGCTCGATTGGCGCCGGCGGTGTCAGGCGTTTCTCGCCCCCGGTGAGCTGAATAAGCACCTTGATCGCCAGCGGAAGGGAATTGGTCATCTGGGTCGAGTCCCAATATGTTTGCCATTGCAATCCGTCGTAGTAAAGGAATGCAAACGTTTCGACACCGCTCAAGAGACGTTCACGCGACGGGTACTCGGGCACATCGGCAGGGAGCAGATTCCGGGTAACACATCTGACGAGGTCTTTGCCGGGCGCGCCGTTGGTCGATTCCACCAAGACGTAACTGACCTGTTGTATTTCAGCCCACGGCAGGTTGTCGTCGATGCTGCCCGTGGTTGTGTAAAAAAAGGGACTGGATTCGATGGCATCGACAAGCGGCATGGTGGTCAACATCGAGCTGACAGATGCTGCAGCGCCTGCTGAAGACCCCGCCGTGCTGTAACTCGAGCCGGCCGGCGACAGCCCCATCAACGGACTTTGCAGACTGCCGGAAAGTGTTCCGCCCGGCGGAACAATATTTGCAATGTCCATCTTCATCAAAGTCAGCGTACGTTGCAATGGAGCCAGTTTCTCGAGTGCTTCGGCAGATTTGTTTCTAAGTCTGAGCGCACTGTAAAACACCACATTGATCGCCAGTAGAACAATGGCGAACACAGCCACTGCTATCAGCAGCTCGAGCAATGTAAAACCTCGCGTTGCCTGACCAAAACGCCGTGGCTGCAATTGTTCTGTCGGAAACCCATGGCGGTGCATGGCAACCCGCGCCGTTTTCCCGGCGAAAACGTTTGCTTTCGGCTGCGCCGCGCTGTGTCTCGCTTGTTTCACAGTAACGTTCCCGGGGCCACCAATGTGCTCAGTTGAACAGAATAATCCTGCCCTTGAACTGCAAATGACACCTCGACGGTGAGTATTTGCATCGTGACCGTCTGCAGTCCGGTCGAGTATTGAGTCCAGAAATCCAGCTTTGATCTGTACCTGTACTGCAGGTCGCCTTCTTCGACGACACCGGATTGGGCGGTGCTGCTGGTTCGGGTTTGGCCTGTAACGATCATTTCGTTCAAAAGCCGTTCAGCGATTCTGGCCGCGACGGTTTTCCGTTGGGCAACGGTGCTTGCGCGGCTGGCCACGAGCACGCCCTGAACAGACACAGGTATCACAATCGCCATGAACAACAATGCAGCCAACACCTCGGCAAGCGTGAACCCGGCGCAACGGCGACGTAGGTTTTGCAGCCTGAGCCCGCGGTTAACGCGCAACTTGTTCGAGTTGGTTTGTCTGTATCTCATAGCCGATGCGACTCTGCAACGCAGCTATGCAAACGGTTTGGTTTTCCTTTGTCTGCCGAATCAGGATGCGATCCGGACTGGTCTCGCTCAAATAACCGTCCGGGAGAAAACATATTACGCGCTGGCCGGTCCGGATTGGCGGTGCCATGGTCCAGAAATTGGTCTGGATGATTGTCTGAGACTGTGGCAGTTCGATCTCGACGTCTGGATCCAGAGTGTACTGAAGAGCGAGCGGGTCTTCCTCGACGTATCCTGTTTGGGCTTTGAGCCCGTAAACCTTCTGTGCAGTGTCAATCCAAAGTATCATCGGAATGCCTTCGCTGGCGGCTCGACTGTGGCCGTATCTTGTCAGGGCAAGGAACCTCCGCGCTTCGTGGTCGATCACCCGTCCCCGGAAAAACCGGGAAAGTGAAGGCGCAGCATATCCCAGGACAACAACCAGCAAAGCCATGACCAGTATCAGCTCGACAAGCGTGAACGCGGCGTGATACGGCTTTTCACGGTTGCGAAGCCTGAGTTGGAGTTTGCCAGTTGGTAATGTCATCTTCGGTCCCTTCACGTCCGTCCGGTCCCATTGAACTCAGATCATAGCCATTGGGGTTGTGGCGGCCCGGATAGACATAGATGTAAGCGTTCTTCCATGGGTCGAGTGGCACGGCACCGTCGAGGTACGGCCCATGCCAGTTCTGCGCGTCGCGGGGCTGTTCAACAAGGTCCTGGAGGCTCTTTGGATACGACCCGTTGTCAACCTCGTACGCATTCAGCGCGGTCTTGAAAGTGCTTATTTGTGTCAGGGCCGCTGTCTTTCGTGCGCGCTCGGATGTGCCTGCAAAGCGCGGGAGAACCAGTGCTGCCAACGTGCCCAGAATCACCAGCACGAGCAACAGCTCGACAAGGGTGAAGCCAGCAGACCGCCTGCCATGATTCGAACTGCGCGCCGATGTTCCGACAGCGATTGTTTCCAAACGATGTGTTTTCATTTTATGTACTGTTGGAGAGTGAATATCGGGATAACCATGCCGATGAATATTGTGCCAATGAAACCCGCAATGAAAAACAGCATGACCGGCTCGGCAAGAGCAACCGCGGTCTTGAGCCGGCGGTCCAACTCCGACTCGGTCACATCCGATATGCGAACCAGCTCCTGGTCCAGCTTGCCGCTTTCCTCCGCAACGGAAATCATTTCCAGAACCGAGCCCGGGAAAAGCATCGGGCACTCAGCGAGGCTTGCACCCAGTGCTTTGCCTTCTTTTACGTGATCGATTGCGCTGCTGACGGCGTCAACCAGGATTTGATTGCCTATCGATCGCCTTGCAACATTGAGACCGTTGATCAATGGTACGCCGGCACTCAGCAAAGTTCCCAGCATCCTGCAAAACCGCGCCATTGCGTATTGAGCTACAAGTGTCCCCAGAACGGGCAGCTTCAGCATCACGCCCTCCCATGTCCGACGTCCGCCGGGCGAAACCATCCAGCTCCTGACCAGGTACCCCGCCACCACCAAAGCCGCAACAACCATCGGACCGTACAATCGAATTGTATCGCTTACACCCACGATGATCCTTGTTATCAACGGCAACTGAGCGCCAAACCCGGAGAAAATGACCTGGAACTTGGGAATGAAGAATACAAGCAAAAAGGTAAGCACGCCCAGCGCCAGCACGAGCAGGATCGACGGGTACAGCAACGCTGTCATCACCTTTGTTCGCAACTCTTTCTCGCGCGACTGGAAATCGGCAATCTGGCTTAATACGAGATCCAGAAACCCGCCGGTTTCGCCAGCCTCAACCATCGCAACGTAAACACGCGGGAATGTGTCGGGCGACTTTGCCATTGCATCGGCCAGCGACATGCCGTCCACAACCAGATCATGGATTTCCTTCCATTTTGCGCGCGCCGCCGGATCAGATGTTTCCTTCTGAAGTATGACGAGAGCGCGACTCAGCGGCACTCCGGCGGCCAGCAGGCTCGAGAGCAGGCGGGTGAAATTCTCGAGCATCCTTGGCGAAACACGCCGCGGACTTCCAAGCGACAGCCCAAATGGCTGGCCTGACCCGTTTGTTGGCGACTTGGAAGCGGCGGGCTTGCCATTGCCGCGTTCGACAAGGCTGATTGGACGTAATCGCCGGCTTTCCATCTGCCTGAACGCGTCCTGCCGTCCGCTGGCTTCGAGCTCGCCTTCGGTGATCACGCCGTCAGGCTGAAGTGCTTTGTATTTGAAGACAGGCATGGTCGCGTCAGTTTAGCGGCGTGCCGCGGGAGCCGCGGCCGGGCTCGGATGTGACTCTGCAATTGCTGCTGCACCCCGAGGCGACGTTGACCACGCCACTTCTTTTGCCGTGGTCACGCTCAACACTTCCTCGACGGTGGTGATGCCGAGTCTGACAAGCCGCCATCCGTCCTCCGCCAAAGTGCGCATGCCGGCGCGGCGCGCAGCCTCGCGAAGTTTGTCTGCAGAAGCGTTCTTGAGGATCAACTCACGAACCTCGTCGTTGATGTCCATCCACTCGAATATGGCGTGTCTGTCGAAAAACCCGGTTTGCCGGCACTCGCGACAACCGACGGCTTTGTAAATGACCGCGTTGGGCGGGATGCCAACCTGTTCTTTGAAAGCCTGTGCTGCGGGCGATTTGTCTTCTTCCTTGCAATGGCGGCAGAGCACGCGGACAAGCCGCTGAGCCAGCACGGCTTCGAGCGAGGAAGAAACCAGATACGGTTCAACGCCCATGTCAACAAGACGCGTCAATGCACCCGGCGCATCGTTGGTGTGAAGCGTCGAAAACACAAGGTGACCGGTCAGCGACGCCTGCACGGCAATCTGGGCCGTCTCGGCATCACGAATCTCACCAACAAGAATCACGTCCGGGTCATGCCGGAGAATTGACCTGAGACCGCGCGCGAAAGTCAAACCGGCCTTTTCAGAAACCTGAATCTGGTTCACACCTTTGAGCTGGTACTCGACCGGGTCTTCAATGGTTATTATCTTGCGGTCTGAATCATTGATCTCGCTCAGCGCAGTGTAAAGCGTCGAGGTCTTTCCACTGCCGGTCGGACCTGTGACGAGGATGATTCCATGCGGGAGCTGCAACACTCGCTGGAACGACGCAAGAACGCGCTCGTCCATTCCCAGTTCGCGCATGCCCCGGAGAGTTGCGTTTTGCCGCAGGAGCCGCAACACGACCGCCTCACCGTGGATCATCGGAATCACCGAAACACGAATGTCAACCTCGGCTTCGTCGATGCGAACCTTGATCCGACCGTCTTGCGGGAGACGTTTTTCTGCGATGTTGAGGTGACTGAGAATCTTGATTCTCGATACTATGGCCGGCTGAAACCGTTTGAGCTGTGCCGGAACAGGCACGTCCTGCAAAACACCGTCAATCCGGTATCTGATGCGAAATTCGTCTTCGAACGGCTCGAGGTGTATGTCAGATGCACGCAGTTCAATGGCGTCTCTGAGCACCTGATTGACAAACCTGATAATCGAGGCGTCCTCGGCGGCAACATCAAGGTTGGTGTCTTCTTCCTGTCCCTCATCGACGACCTCGATCGGCGATTCTTCGTCGAGAGTATCGATCGTGTCGGCGCCAACACCGAGGCGCTTTTTCATCTCGCGCTGGATGGCCTCGCTCGGCGCGAGAACAGGACGAAGTTTGAGCCCGGTCAGATTGCGCAGCGTGTCCAGCCCTTGCGTGTCGAAAAGCCTGCTTGTAGCAACCTCGACGATCCCATCCACACGCCTCAGTGGAAGAAGCTCGTCCCTGAGCAACAGACGTGCAGGGAAAAGCGAAAGCACTTCCTTGTCAGGTTCGACGTCTTCAAGCGAAGTGTAAGGCAGGCCGTATTCCTTCGCCAGCCAGCGCAAGACGTCTTCTTCGGATTGAATTGGCGCGGCCCCGGGGACAGCTTGTCGGCGCGCGAGCGTGCGAGCGTCCATGGCGGACAATTGCCGGGCAGCAACCATCCGGTCCAGCAGCTCATTTAACGCCGTGTCTGTTGTTTCGTTCCCGTTCATGTGCCGCGCCAAAACCAGTTGTGAATTTAACCAAAAGGCCTGCCTGAAGCCCGGCCAAAAACTTACTCCGCTGAAAGCATTCCGTCCAAGACCAACTGCGCCTCTTGACGAACGGTAAGCACCGCTTTGAGATCTTTCTCGGCTTGAGCGAGCTTGGCTCTTCTGTCCTTTACTGCGTTCCGATAAGCCTCGAGTTTCTGCTTGAGCTCGGCCGCTGGTGCATTGGACTCGATTGCGTTCCGCAGCGCCTCGGCTTCGGGCATTGGCGTACCACCGAATCGATTCCTCCGTTCCTGAGCTTGATCGCCCTGCTGGCCCCCTCTCTGACCCGGACCGCGGCCAAACATGCCCATTCCCATCCCGCCGAAACCAACATCCCGGCGAGCTTCCATCACCTTTGTGAGGCGTTCCTCGATAACCTTCCATTCCGCGTCGTCCTTAACGCCCAGACGTTCACGCGTCCGTTCCATCATCCGTTGGCGCATCTGTTCGGGGTCGAACGCAGGGCGATCGCCTCTGTCACCGCGCCCCCCTCCACCTTGCTGCGCCATTGCCGTGGTAGTTGTCAAACCGATCAGCAGCGCCACGCCACCGACCGCCAATGTCTTGATCCATCGATTCATACTTTTTCCTTTTTATGTGTTTACTTGGTTCTTTGGGGCAGGCGTCAGACTCACATATAGCACGCCGACGTCGTCCCGCGCGCCAGTGTGCAATTGGCGTGCCAAACCCAATTCCACCGCAATCAGCCTGCAAACCCCTCAAAAATGTGCAGAAGCTGCGCTGGTTTGCGTCACAACTGCGCATTTCCTGCGCAGCCCCGCGCGGCCGCAACCAAATGATCGCGGCGTGGTATAAGCGTTCGTTGCAGGAGCTGCTCTCTGCCGCGCTGCCCGGGGCGACTTCGTT